>ERZ1027208.68-NODE-68-length-54151-cov-21.997005_pt1 | contig 54151 bp, 49 predicted proteins | sample MGYA00520867_ERZ1027208 | MGnify/ENA primary metagenome ERZ1027208 (study PRJEB33311, sample SAMEA4378413) | marine metagenome | biome: Marine biome; feature: Fjord; material: Water | collected 2014-07-20T08:00:00Z/2014-07-... | depth 75 m ... | reverse complement strand
CGTGAACGTGGTATTACAATCAATACTTCTCACATCGAATACGATACAGAAACTCGTCACTACGCACACGTAGATTGTCCTGGCCATGCTGATTACATCAAAAACATGATCACTGGTGCTGCACAAATGGATGGCGCTATCTTAGTAGTTGCTGCTACAGATGGTCCTATGCCACAAACACGTGAGCACATCTTACTTTCACGTCAAGTTGGTGTTCCTTTCATCATCGTATTCATGAACAAATGTGACGTTGTTGATGATGAAGAATTACTAGAATTAGTAGAAATGGAAGTTCGTGAACTTCTTTCTGAATATGATTTCCCAGGTGATGACTTACCAGTAATCCAAGGTTCTGCTTTAGGCGCACTTCAAGGCGAAGAGAAATGGGAAGCGAAAGTTGTTGAACTAGCTGACGCACTTGATTCTTACATTCCAGAGCCAGAGCGTGCAATCGACGGTGCATTCATCATGCCTATCGAAGATGTATTCTCAATTTCAGGTCGTGGTACAGTTGTAACGGGTCGTGTTGAACGTGGTATCATCAAAGTTGGTGAAGAAGTAGAAGTTGTTGGTATCCGTGATACACAAAAATCAACTTGTACAGGTGTTGAAATGTTCCGTAAGCTTCTTGACGAAGGTCGTGCTGGCGAGAACTGTGGTGTTCTTCTACGTGGTCTTAAGCGTGAAGATGTTGAACGTGGTCAAGTACTTTGTGCTCCTGGTTCAATCTTACCTCACACTAAATTCGAATCAGAAGTTTATGTTCTTTCTAAAGATGAAGGTGGTCGTCATACTCCATTCTTTAAAGGATACCGTCCACAGTTTTACTTCCGTACAACGGATATCACTGGTTCAGTAGAACTTCCTGAAGGTGTTGAAATGGTAATGCCTGGTGACAACCTTAAGTTTGTTGTTGAGCTAATCAACCCAGTAGCGATGGACGAAGGTTTACGCTTCGCAATCCGTGAAGGTGGTCGTACTGTTGGTGCTGGTGTTGTTTCTACAATCCTAGACTAATTGATAACTAATTTTCGCTAGCACTTGTATTAGCGGCATTGGAAGTACTCATTGACTCACGTCAACTCCGTGCTTCCGCTTTGCTAATACTTCATCTGGCATAAAATTACTTTATCAATTCATACTAAAATATAGTGTGAATTATTAGAAAGGTCGCTAACGCGGCCTTTTTTGATCTTGCAATTCAGCGTTCAAAAGCTGTAAGTATATTGCGGGATTAAAATCCCGCCTACAATGATCGGCTCACGTAGGCGGGAACTTGTTCGCGCTTTTTGAGTGCGCGCTTATTAACGAGGAAATAAAATGACTTGGCAAAGTACACTGACTTGGCAAAACGCACAAAAAAGAGCAAATATCTTACAAGAAATAAGACAATTTTTTGCCGAGCGAAACGTTGTTGAAGTCGAAACGCCTGCTTTGTCTCAAGGTACGGTGACCGATGTTTATTTGGATGCTTTAACGTGCAAGTATAATTTCTTAGCTGATGGCAGCTCTGAGCAATCGGCTGATTTGTTCCTACAAACTTCACCAGAATTTCACATGAAGCGCTTACTTGCTTCAGGTTATGGTTGTATTTATCAAATTGCTAAGGCTTTTCGTCATGAAGAGTCAGGCAGATATCATAACCCTGAGTTCACCATGCTTGAATGGTACCGTATTGGCTTTGATCAGTTTGAGTTGATGTCTGAGGTGGCAGAGCTACTTCAAGCTGTTTTAGGTGGTGATAAGGCGCTGTTTACTAGCTATCAAGATATCTTTATTGAAACAGTCTCTGTAGATCCACTAACCGCCACTTTTGACGAACTTGTTGAAGTGTTAACTAAGCATGGTAAAGCTGCTGATTGGCTCATTGAAATGACCGATGCAGATTTGCTGCTACAGTTTATATTTACTGAAATTATTGAGCCAACCATTGGAGTTAATGAACCTCGGTTCATCTATGACTTTCCAATAGCGCAAGCATCATTAGCAAAAAGATCAATTGATGATCCCCGAGTAGCGCAACGATTTGAATGCTATTTTAGGGGGATCGAATTAGTTAATGGTTTTAATGAATTAACCGATGCTTCAGAGCAAGTTGCTCGTTTTGAGCAAGATAATGCCAAAAGAAAGCAGCAAGGATTAGCTGTTAAATCTATTGATGGAAACTTCATTGCGGCGTTAAATCATGGTTTACCACAATGTTCAGGGGTTGCTTTAGGCATTGACCGCCTAGTGATGTTGGCGCTTGATACCCAAGAGATAAGTGAAGTACAGAGTTTTTCAATAGAACGAGCTTAGGGGTAAATAAAATCAAGATATAGCCATATTGAGTTTTCTCTAGCGTTTGTAAAGACAGCTTGGTGCGCATTGTTGACGTTAGCTACTGGATGAACTTTAGGTTAACTGATAGTCAGATGCTGTCATAACCTGTTTAAAGAATATGTGTCATTTGAATAGTTATCTAATTTTCTTTAAATTTAACTAAGGCTAGTTCACTATTTTGACACGACACCTATCTATTAGTCATGAGTAGACTGAACTGCTGATGCTTAATAAACGGAGTCAGATGAGAATTTCAAAGGGCTAAGTAGCCGCTAGTTTATTGACGTCGCATCTAAATTCTAGGTTGTTGATTTTTCTCGTCTCTTTTAAAGTTATAATCCTAATTATTTGTAGTTGTTCGTATCTAATTTTCTTATTCGGGGTATATAGTTGTGTTGAATGGACTATGGTTAAGTTTTTTTTGGCTAGCAGCTATAGCCGCAGGTTATCAGTGGCTCTTACTAGATAACGCTGAAGTATTTAGTCAAATTATTACCTCTTTGTTCTCTATGGCAAAGCTATCTGCTGAAATTGCAATTGGATTGATTGGTACACTCTGTTTGTGGCTCGGAATTTTTAAAATCGCTGAGAAAGCGCAACTTATATCTTTTTTTTCTCGTGGCGTTGAGCCACTTTTTAGGCATTTGATGCCTGGAGTTCCTCGTGGCGATAAAGCTTTTGGCTCCATTTCCATGAATATGGCCGCTAACATGCTAGGACTAGATAACGCTGCTACTCCGCTTGGCCTAAAGGCTATGCAAGACCTTCAAGAGCACAATACCAATAAAGATGTTGCGACGAATGCTCAAATATTATTCTTAGTTTTGAATACGTCTTCCGTTACGTTATTGCCCGTTACTATTTTTATGTATCGTGCTCAGCAAGGTGCGCTAAACCCTACGGAGGTTTTTATCCCTATTTTACTGGCTACATGCGCATCAACAGTTGTTGGCATGTCTGTTGTCGCTTGGATTCAACGTCTGTCACTTTTGAATCGCGTAGTATTATCTTATTTGGGGGGATTTGTTTTACTCGTATCCTTGCTCATTACAAGTTTAATAAGTATGCCGGCAGAGCAAATGACAAAGGTTAGCTCGGTGGCTGCTAACATCATTTTATTTGGTGTTATTCTTGCCTTTCTTACTATAGGCTGGCGTAAAGGTGTGCAAGTTTACGAGACGTTTATAGAGGGGGCCAAAGAAGGTTTTACTACAGCCATTACATTAATACCTTATTTAGTGGCAATGTTAGTGGCTATAGGGGTTTTACGTGCTAGCGGGGCCTTGGGTCTATTTGTTGACGGTATTGCTTACTTGTTGGCCCTCGCTGGGCTGAATACGCAATTTGTTGATGCATTACCTACGGCACTGATGAAACCATTTAGTGGCTCTGGTGCGCGGGCTATGATGCTAGAGACCATGAATACACATGGCGTGGATTCCTTCGCCGGTCGATTAGCTGCCGTTATGCAAGGCAGTACCGAAACAACGTTTTATGTGCTCGCTGTGTATTTCGGCGTTGTGGGTATTAAGCAGGGAAGGCATGCCGTCTTTTGTGGTTTGCTCGCGGATTTTGCTGGAATTTGTGCAGCTATAATCGTGTGTTATTGGTTCTTTGCATAATAAAAAAAGCTGGGAAGTCCACCGTCATTCCCGAGTTGTCTTGTCGGGAATCCATGTCACTAAAAACTGGATCCCCGACTAAGTAATCACGGGGATGACATCTGCTAGATTAGTGGCTGTGCGAAAAGCTCTTTGCTTGTTATTATATTTTGCTGCTGTCAAACACTCTAAATCCCATCTCAGTGAATAAATCTCAATTTTGTAAAGTGTCAGTCAAGCTGAACCATGACGTCCCATGGATGTGACTTATTAGACAATGCAGGAGCATATTGTCCTGATGGCGAAGACTGCCGCTTTTCATGGACGGCTTTAACGAATAAATAATGCAGGTATTGACTGTAAACTCAGATTTGATGATTTATGTTTTCACTGAGTGAGCGTCACGGGGATTCCAAAGGGGATACTTGATAAAAGCTGCGTGTAACGCCCCTTTGGGTGTGGTCGCCACCGCGACGCCATGCAGGGAGTCAAACTGAAGCTATAGCAGTTAAACAATGACAAATGACAGACACAAAAAAAGCTAAAAGAGTTTTCTCTTTTAGCTTTTTGTATGGCGATCTAATTATTTACTATATTTGAGTAAATATTATATACCATCACCATCTGTATGAAGTCCACATTCACGGTTAGCACCACCAAAGCGAGTTTCTTCTTCGGTCATGCCCAAAGTTAGTGGTTTAGTGCTGTGTACATCACCAACCGATACGTAACCTTCATCCCATAATGGATGGTAGGGTAAATTGTGCTTAGTTAAGTACTCATGTACGTCTTTATTACTCCAATCAATAATTGGATGTACTTTATAACGGCCACGCAAAGTACTAACAACACCTAAACCTTCACGATGAGCCGACTGTTGACGACGAACACCAGAAAACCAAGTATGTGCATTTAACTCAGATAAACCACGTTCTAATGGCTCAACTTTATTACGGCGGTTATAGGCTTTAAGTGCATCATCACTTTGTGCCCACTCTTCACCGTATTTGGCTTGTTGCCATGCAGCACTTTCTTTTGCTTGGTACACTTGCAAGTTTAAGTTCAAACGATCCGTTAACTGCTCAATAAAACGATAAGTTTCAGGAAATAAATGTCCTGTATCCGTTATCAATACCGGAATATTGCTATCTACTTGGGTAAGTAAGTGCAACATTACTGCAGATTGAATACCAAAGCTTGAAGATAAAACAAACTGACCAGGCAAGTTTTCTATTGCCCATTCTGCACGAGCAATCGCCGTTTGTTTTTCCAAAGATTGATTCCACTCTGCTAAGGCAGGATGAGGAAAGGCTACTTCAAAAGGGCTGGTTAGCTCTTTATCTGCAGTAGCTGTGGCGGAATTAAGCATGGTGAAAATCCCTAAAGCTCACAATAACTTGTTCAACAATACCTGCACGAATAACGAAATCACCAAAGGCTTCGCCGTCATTACGCTCTGCTGACCAACGGGCACTTAACGTATCAATTTCACTCAAAACAGCCGCTTCATCAACATTTTCTTTGTATAATTTTGGTACTCGACTACCGGCTAAGTCACTACCTAGGTACATATTGTATTTACCTGGACCTTTACCAACTAGACCGATTTCAGCAAGCATTGCACGACCACAGCCATTCGGACAGCCAGTAACACGTAGGATAATGCTGTCATCTTTTAAACCGTTCTTTTCAAGGATAGTTTCAACATTGTCAACTAAACCCGGTAAGTAACGTTCGGCTTCGGCCATGGCTAATGGACAAGTAGGGAATGCCACACAAGCCATTGAACTCTTACGTTGATTTGAAACATCGTCGCTAATTAGTCCGTGCTCACGCGCAAGTTGTTCAATAACCGTTTTATCTTCTGCAGAAACTCCCGCAACGATTAAGTTTTGGTTGGCAGTTAAACGGAAATCGCCTTTATGTATTTTGGCTATTTCAAGCATACCGGTTTTTAACGATTTGCCGTCGAAATCAAGAATACGACCATTTTCAATGAATAAAGTTAGGTGGTTTTTACCATCAATACCTTCAACCCAGCCAAAGCTGTCGCCACGGTGAGTAAACTCATAAGAGCGAGACTCAGAAAACTCAACACCTGCTCTGCGTTCAACTTCGGCTTTAAACGTATCAACACCAACTCTATCTAAAGTGTATTTAGTTTTAGCATTTTTACGGTTAACACGGTTACCCCAATCACGTTGAGTCGTAACAACCGCAGCAGCAACATCTAACGCATGCTCTTTTGTAATAAAACCAAAGTCATCAGCACAGCGAGGATAAGTTGATTTATCACCATGAGTCATGGCCAAGCCGCCACCAACAAGTACGTTAAAACCAATTAACTCGCCGCCTTCACTAATAGCAACAAAGTTTAAATCATTGGCATGTACATCAATGTCGTTATTCGGAGGAATGACAACTGTTGTTTTAAATTTACGTGGTAAATAATTACTGCCTAAAATAGGCTCAATGACATCGTCTTCTGTCGTTTCAACTTTTTCTTCATCTAACCAAATTTCGGCATAAGCACGTGTTTTTGGTAATAAATGCTCACTGATTTTGGTTGCCCATTCGTAAGCTTCTTGATGCAATGCTGATTCAACCGGGTTAGAAGTACATAGTACGTTACGGTTAACATCACCCGCAGTAGCAATTGAATCTAAACCAACACTGTGTAGCGTTTGGTGCATTAATTTAATATTTGGCTTTAAAACACCATGAAACTGAAACGTTTGACGTGTAGTTAAGCGAATACTACCGTAAGAGGTATAGTCATCAGCAAATTTATCAATAGCCAACCATTGTGTTGGATTGATAATACCACCAGGTAAACGCGCTCTAAGCATAACGTTATGTAGTGGTTCAAGTTTTTGTTTTTGACGTTCTGCACGAATATCGCGATCATCTTGTTGATACATACCGTGAGTACGAATCAACTGGAAGTTATCGCTGGTGAAGCCACCTGTCATTCTGTCTTGCAGATCTTCTTTAATCGTACCACGAAGATAATCGCTTTCAGCTTTTAAGCGTTCATTGTCGGCCTGTTTACCTTCAACAATTAATACCGGGTTTTCAACTTTTGTGAAATCGTTGCTCATTAGTAAACATCCTTCTGGTAACGCTTATTAGATCTAAGTGATTTTAAATAGTCTTCTGCTTGCTCTGCACTTAATTTACCGTGCTCTTGGATAATTTCTACCAAGGTTTGATGAACATCTTTGGCCATACGGTTTGCATCACCACAGATATATAAGTGTGCTCCACGTTCTAACCAAGCAAAAACATCACTTGCTTGTTCTTTTAATCTGTCTTGTACATATACTTTTTCAGCTTGGTCGCGAGAAAAGGCTACGTCCATACGTGTTAACAAACCAGATTTTAAATAATTTTGCCATTCAACTTGATATAGGAAGTCTTGAGTGAAAGTTTGATCACCAAAAAACATCCAGTTATCGCCATTGGCATCGCGCGCTTCACGTTCTTGCATGAAAGCTCTAAATGGCGCTACACCAGTACCAGGTCCAATCATAATGACTGGCGTATCATCTGATTGAGGTAAACGGAAATTGTCATTGTGTTCAACAAAAACACGAACTTTTTGGCCTTCTTCTAAGCGATTTGCTAAGAAGCTTGAAGCGCCACCGGTGCGTGCTTCGCCATTTGCATCAAAGCTTACTAAACCAACAGTTAAGTGAACTTCTTCTTCAACTTCAGCTTGTGCTGATGCTATAGAATACAAACGCGGGGTTATTTTACGAAGTGATTCAACAAAGAATTGCGGGTCAATTTCAGTTTTTGCCGCTTTTACAACATCGATAATTTGGTGCTCACCCGCGTATTCTCTGGCGGTATTTTTATCAGCAGCAATTTTAGTAAGCGCTTTATCACCAGAAATCTTTGCCCAAAACTCGACAAATGCTGGCGCTGTTTGTGTAATTTCTAACTCTGTAGTTAGGGCATCAGTTAGAGTGAAAACCTGATTTGCACCATTTACTTTTAACTTGATTTTTTCTTCGCCAGTAAGACTTAGCGTCGCAATTAAGTCAGCAACTAAATCAGCGTCGTTTTCAAACCAAACGCCTAATGCATCACCAACTTGGTAAGTTAAACCTGATTCACCTAAGTCAATTTCGATATGGCGAACATCTTTAGCAGAATCTCGACCCGTAATTTTTTGACTTAAAGAGAATTCAGCTTCAAATGGATTTTGCTTTGAATACTGACTTTCAGCGCCTGCAGTTGGTAAATCAATCACTGGTGCTAAACCTGCAGTAGATTGGGTAAGCTCATCTTTTAAGCTTTCAACAATGCTTGCTGTCCAGCTTTCACAATCACTGTCGTAATCTACGTCACAATCAACGCGAGCAGTAACTTGTTTCGCGCCTAATGCTTTTAAACGCTCGTCAAAATCTTTACCCGTTTGGCAGAAAAATTCATAGCTACTATCACCTAAAGCTAAAACGCTATAGCTAAGGTTAGGTAATTTAGGTGCTTTTTTACCTAATAAATATTCATGAAATTCAATAGCATCATCTGGAGCTTCGCCTTCGCCATTTGTACTGGCTACTATTAATAAGTGGCTTTCATTCTTTAAGGCTTTAGCTTTATAGTCAGCAATGTTTTTAAGTACAACATTAATGCCTGCTGCTTTTGCACTCTGCTCAAGTTTGCTCGCTACACCTTTAGCGTTGCCTGTTTGCGAGGCATATAAAATAGTTAAGGTCTTTGCAGCAACCGCTGGTGCAGACGGTGCGATCTGGGCATTATGGCCTTGTTCGCTTTTCGCTGCTAAATAACCACTTGCCCAAGCAAGTTGAAGTGACGAATAACCAGCAACGGTTTGTTGTAGTGAAGCTAATTGATTTGCATCTAAGGCACTACTATTGTTTGCTGAATTTGATGTATTTTGATTTAATAAGCGCTGCTCTGGCAACATAACTATTTTCACCCATGACAATTGATGAATGAAGAATAGACAAATTTCATTCAGATCAAAAGGAATAGATAGCAATTTTTTATTCCAAAATGGAATATACAATGATGAAAGGATTTTAGTCGATGTTACGTGTATTGGATTGGGGGTATTGATAAGAATGATTTTCAAAAACAAATCTAACTATTGCCGTTTTAGCTTACTCTTTTTTTTAATCTCGTTTGTGAGCATTAGTTATGCTTATGATAAGAAGTCAGCAAATATTTACACCTATAAATCTTCTTCAGGCGTAACATCTTTTTCTGATATTGAGCCACTTGATGTTGATTTTAGCCGTTATCGATTTGATTGTTATGCTTGCGAAGTTGACTCTTTAATTGATTGGCGCAAAGCAAAACTTTATTTGCAGCGATATAGGCATGACATCAATACCGCTGCGTTGAAATATGGCATTGACCCTGCCTTTGTTCGAGCCGTTATTCATGCTGAATCTCATTTCAATCCGCAAGCTGTGTCTAAGCAAGGGGCACAAGGCTTGATGCAGCTTATGCCTGCTACAGCGAAAGAACTTGGCGTGCGAAATTCGTTAAGTGCTCAACAAAATATTAAAGGGGGCGTTCGACATTTAGCGCGCTTATTGAAAAAATATAAAGGTGATAATAAATTAGCTTCTGCAGCATACAATGCCGGAGAAGGCGCTGTTAAAAGGTATGGCGGCATTCCTCCCTATAAAGAAACCCAAGTGTATGTTGAGCGCGTGGGGATTTTACATCAACGTTATGGGCGTTTCTCTCATCTGAATAAATAATCAATAGTTTCTAAGCATTATTTGGCTATAAAAAAGCCGTGGATATTTACAATATCAACGGCTTTTATCTTATATTGATTGAGTTTGCTTTTATGGCTGAGTTCTAAAAGTGAACCACTGCACCAGCAAAGAAACCGTCATAGGTTAAATCACTGTAAAAACCATCTAAATCATCTAATTCTAATTTCACTGTGCGGTAACCAAGCGTTACATCAAAATCGACAGCAACATTGTCTAAAAGTGCATAGCTGACGCCAATTTGTGCATCATAAATCGTTTGATCGTCATAACTAATAAAGTTAGCTTCGGCGAAAACGTTTAAACCAGTAAGTGGTAAACCAATAATGGTAGAAACATAAGCCATCGGGATAATACCAGAAATATCAAGATCACTGCCGTTACTATCTGACTCTGAAACTTTAATGTAAGCGTCTAGGTCACGAGCAGTTAAACCGAAATCAAACGTTAACAAATCATTATCGAATACTTCGTAATAAAGCGTGTAATCAACAAAGCTAGCATCAAGCGTTGTATCTAATGTTGTGCCAACAGGGTAAGTAACGTCTTCAAAGGTAAAAGTATCTGTTAATTGTGTACCACCAACGGTATCAAGTGTAGTTGATGCTATTTTAATATTTGGAATTAAAGGAATTGGATGCTCAAAAGCAACATAGAAGCTACCTTGATTTTCATCATCAAATTCAAAAACTGACTGATCATCAGTGCCTTCACCAAAAGTACCGCTGGCATCATTTGACCAAATTTGGCCGCCGATGTATAAACCTAAAAGTGTATCGGCTTGGGCAGTACAGCACATTAGTGCTGCTAAGCTGCCAGCGAGTAAAGTTTTTTTCATGTTATTATCCTTTGGTTAAAAGTTCATTTAAATCGATTAAAGCTGCATTTGCGCGAGAAATATAATTAGCCATTACCAATGAATGATTGGCAAGGGTACCAAAGCCACTACCGTTTAAAATCATTGGGCTCCATATTGACTCTTGGCTGGCCTCTAGCTCACGAATAATTTGCTGTAAGCTAATTTTGGCATTTTTGTTTTCTAACACACTATTAAAATCTATTTCAATGGCTTTTAGTAGCTGAAGCAATGCCCAAGTAGCACCACGAGCTTCATAGAATACATCATCTATTTGCCACCAGCTTGTTTGCAGTTGTATATGAGAAAAACCTTGGCTTGATTGCTCTGCAGGTTTATCACCCGCTAAATCAGTATTCACTTGTTCACGACCAACACTTAAGCTTAAGCGATGTGAATAACTACCTAAACGTTTTTGTACTTCTTCAATATAGGCACGCAGGTTATCGGCACGGGCATAAAACTGAGCCTTGTTATTACCATTGCTGCTGACCAGTGCGCTACGGTAGGCGTACAGCTGTTTAATAGCAGCACCATATTCAGACTCAGCACTGGGTACAGCCCAACTTTTACTATCAATATTGAAGCGAGGTTGTGCTTCAAGTAAATGTTTATTAACAAGGGATTGTGACTGTGAACGGCTAAAATCTTTACGCATTACTAATGCTAAATCACGTACCATTTCTAACACACCGAATTCCCAAGCAGGCATATTATCTAAAAAAAGTGACGGCGGCATGATGTCATTTGATAAATATCCACCGGGCTTATTTAATAGTGCTTCACTGACTTTTATTAAAGCCGTTGTGGTGGTATAGCCAACAACAGGAGCAACATTTTCAGCTTTGGCTGCTTGTGTTACTTCAGCATGAATATTGATGGATGAAGGTGTAGTACTCCAATAAACACCAATGCCATATAGAAGAAAAAATATGCCAGTAAAGGCCCAGACAATTGATTTTGTAGAAAACATTGTTTTCATATCCACTCCAAGGATGAGGTTGTTGGTATTGTACTATTTATACTTAAGAACAGGTAATTGAATTTTAACTTCTGTGTCATTAGCAAAGTATAATGTTAATGAAATAACATCTTTATCAGTTATTTGCTGTTTTAATGAAAAAATCATCAGGTGCAATCCTGATGGTTGCAGCACTACGTTACTATGAGCTTTGATGATAATCTCATCCACTTCTCGCATACGCATCATACCATCAGCCATACTGTGCTCATGAATTTCAATTCGATCAGAGATAGTACTGCTCACCTTCTGTAAGGTCATTGCTTTATCACTAGTATTGCTCAAGGTCATATAAGAAGCGGTAACATCACTGCCAGGTATGCTTGCCTTAACATAGCCATCGGTAACGGTAATTGCACTTGTCGCGTAGACATTGCTTGTCATTGCGAACAATAAAGTAAAAAAGATAGCGACTTTTCTATAATGAATATTTCTCATTGTAACTATACATCCCTGATAACAAGTATTATTGTTTGACTATATCTTATATCAATCGTATTGATAAACCTATGTAACTAACCTGGTGGCAAATGAATAATTTGATTTTAACAACGGAAAAGCAAGGTGTTTTTACCATTACTTTGAACCGTTTTGATAAAAAAAATGCTTTAACTAACGATATGTACAAGCAACTCTGTCAGTATTTTTCCTATGCAGAACAAACTTCAAGCATTCATTGCGTCGTCATTCAAGGAAATGAACAGTGCTTTTGTGCGGGTAATGACTTGCATGACTTTATTCAATGTTCTGCTGATGATGAATTAGCCGCTCTTGATTTTGTTAAGGTTCTGTCAGAATTTACTAAACCTCTCGTGGCCGGTGTTGCTGGCGTTGCAGTGGGTATTGGAACCACTTTATTATTGCATTGTGACATGGTTATTGCAGCCAATAATAGTAAATTTAAACTACCGTTTACCCAATTAGGCTTGTGTCCAGAAGCGGGATCTAGTTTGTTGTTAACTCAAAAAGTCGGCCCAAATAAAGCTTTTGAATTAATGGTGCTTGGCAATACGTTTAACGCAGAGCAAGCATTGAGTTATGGCATTACAAACCAGACATGTCAGCCCGATGAGTTATTAGCGCTTACTGCTGATGTTGCTCAAGCCATTGCTAATTTGCCTGTTGAGTCAGTGATGACTAGCCGAAAGTTAATTCGTCAAGCAAACAAAGCCGCTTTAAGCCAAGTTATTAGTGCAGAAAGCCAAGCCTTTTCTCATTTGGTTAAGTCGGATGTATGTAAAAATATCCTCGCTAAATTTTTCAAATAAAGGCCTGAGTTTAGTTTGGAAATTATAACTACTCTTACTGAGCACTAAGTGTATTGCCTAGTGCTTTTGTTTCGACTACTGTTATTTCGAGTAAAAAGCCAAATAACAACAGCCATTAATAAAATTGGCCAAAATACGCCTACGGTTACCATGGCTATGCTGCCAAAGATAATCAAGCTAATGAATATTAGGCCACCAAAAACACTTAAGACAATCCCTAATGCCGCCACAACTAATACCACAACTACCAAAGCAGAAACCCCTATTGCTTTTAGCGGCTCAACAGACTCACCGTCTAGCATTACATGCATGTCCATTAACTCCAACATGCCAACACCAAAAACATAGGTTAAGAAGATAGTTGCGAAAATGGCCAGTATTAAAGATTTAAAGAAGCTCATATGTTCCTCACTTTTGTCGACATGAAAATTAGTAATACTTGCTGTTAGGTAGCAACATGCTTGCTACGACATAGGCAACACCCGTGACTACGGGTAACATAATCAGTGCAGCAATAGCGGCAATACGTACAGCTAATCGAGGGAAGTCATAATATTTGGCAATGCCTGCACAGACACCAGTCAATTTTTTATTTGCTACGTCTTTACATAATGTTTGACGAACACTTTTTATACTCGAATATTCTCGATCATATCTCATGGGAACTCCTTAATTTTACAATATTACTTTTTTGAAATGATTGCCCTCGAAACTAACGAAGGCTTTTTGCTCATTTATGGTGATGCTATTGAATTTATCCGTTAACAACTTTCTTTTTCATTTCAGCTAATTCCGCCTCAATGTTATCGTCTTGTTCAAGTTCAGATATCTGTGTTGATAAATCTTTATTCTCAGTTAAATCATAAGACTCAACTTGTGCTTCAAGATGATCAATTTTCTGTTGATAACGTTCAAATTTGGCCATTGCTTCATCAATATTGTGAACCACCGCTTTTTCTCGTACCTTTAATCTTACTTCAGCAGACTCTTGACGAAGGCGTAATGCTTCTTGTCGACGTTTGGCTTCGTTAAGTTTATTTTGCAAGCGTTGCGCATCTTCTTGTATAGCGATTAACAAATCAGATAATTGTGCGTTTTCTTCATCTAGCTGAGTTAACTCCGCTTGGCATTTATGTTTTTGCGCCAATGCTGATTTCGCTAAATCTTCACGGCCCTTATTTAAGGCAAGTTCAGCTTTTTCATGCCAGTGTGCTATGCCTTCCTGAGTCGCTTTAACTTTTCTTGTTAAGGTTTTTTGTTCAGCAATATTTTTGGCTGCAGTTGAACGTACTTCAATTAATGTTTCTTCCATTTCGCCAATGATCAAACGAATCATTTTTTCTGGATGCTCGGCTTTGTCTAACATGCTGTTTAAATTTGCATTAACAATGTCGGTAAAACGGCTGAATAATCCCATAATTTTCTCCTGCTTATTTTCGATACTTAATTTAATTATTTAGTGTGGTAACTTAATAACGTGCAATTAAATTACATGTTATTAAGTTTGTTAAAAGTTATGTTAGTGACCTAATTTACTATTTTGCATTGTCTTCAACTGTCGGTGTCGTTTCTTTTACTTCTTCAGCTGCTAACCAGCTTGACGCATTATCAAATGAAAAGTTAACCGTATATTCTTCAATTTCTTTATTAATTGATTGCTGTAATTGTGTATTCAATTCAGTAATCATTTTCTCTCCTTGAGCAACAATGAAATCGCTCACCGTTTTTTCAACATTAGGTAACGGGGCTGCATTAACGCTAGTGCTTAGTGTGGCACCTAGTAAAGATCCGATAAGTACTAATGCAAGGCTTACATCTTTAATTTTGCTGCTAGTATTTGTAGTCATGTTAAATGTGCTCATAATAAATTCCTTCTTCTCTTTGTATTTGTTGGTTACGTTGTAGTGTAATTTTTCTATTTGGATGTTAAACATCACTTGGTATGTCATAGTTATTACAAGTGCTGTGCCAAAGAGTCATAATTATTTAAGTTGTTGATAAATAATGTATATAATTTTTTATGTGGTTTGCTTAAAATCAAGAGGAAAAAATTAATTTAACTTTTTAGTTAAATTAACCATCAAAATAGTCTATTTGACCATGTTAGTAATCGTTGAGGTCATTCCTTTGTTTACTATTTATACAAAGTAATGCTTGCAATTAAATAGACGATCGGTCTAATATAGCTTTATGCAATTAGATACTACTAAAAAGAGAAGAGGTCGACCGCCTAAGTCTGGTCGAGATACTACTAATACCAAAACTGAATTAATCAGTAGTGGCGTTGAGCACTTTACGCAATTTGGCTTTGCTTCATCAGGTTTAGACCAAATTTTAAAAAAAGTGTCTGTACCTAAAGGCTCCTTTTATCATTACTTTGCCAACAAAGAAGTCTTTGGCTTAGCGGTTATTGATTACTACAACAGTTATTTCAGTCGTAAGCTGGACTCACATTTAAAAAATGACCAGTTAGTTCCCGAACAAAGACTACTGAGTTTTGTTGAAGATGCTAAAGCGGGTATCGAACGATATAATTTTAATCGTGGTTGTTTAGTAGGAAATCTTGAGCAAGAAATTGCAGTACTACCTGATAGCCACCGCGAAAAGTTGGCCATGGTCATGCGAGGCTGGCAGCATAAAATTTCTGACCATCTTAAGGTGCTTTATCCTGATACCGAGCAAGAAGAACGTCACTTGTTGGCAGAGTTTTTTTGGATTGGTTGGGAAGGCGCGGTGAGTCGCTGCAAATTAGTACAAACAACTCAGCCGATTGATCTTTTTATCAATCATTACTTACTTTTGTTGAAAAAATAACTTTTTATTAATTAATAGACGATCGGTCTATATTGGAGGTTCATATGTTTAAATGTTTACTGGTAAATAAAGATGAAAATGGCTACAAAACATCGATCACTGAATTAGCTGAGGAAAGTTTATCTCAAGGTAATGTCTCAGTAAAAGTCCTTTATAGCACGCTTAATTACAAAGATGCGTTAGCGATAACCGGCAAAGCTCCCGTAGTAAGAAGCTTCCCTATGATACCAGGGGTAGATTTCAGTGGTGTTGTTGAGCACAGTGAAAGTGATGAATTTAAGGCTGGCGATAAGGTCTTACTTAATGGCTTTGGTGTTGGTGAAAAACATATGGGTGGTTTATCACAAAAAGCGAAAGTAAACAGTGATTGGTTGATTCCTTTACCTGAAGCCATTTCACCTCTGCAGGCAATGTCAATTGGTACTGCAGGTTATACTGCTATGTTGTGCATTCAAGCATTAGAAAAAAGCGGCATTACGCCACAAAGTGGTAAAATCCTTGTGACGGGAGCCACTGGCGGTGTTGGTAGCTTTGCAGTGAAACTACTCTCCTTAATGGGTTACACAGTTGTCGCCTCAACAGGTAGTAATAAACAACACGAATATCTATATGATTTAGGTGCGACTGAGATAATAGACAGAGAAGAATTATCGGCTCAAGGCAAACCGTTGATGAAAGAAAAATGGGCTGGCGCAATTGATTCTATAGGTAGCCATACTCTTGCTAATGTCTGTGCAAGTATCCAATATGGTGGCGCAGTCGCGGCGTGTGGTTTAGCCCAAGGTATGGATTTACCTGCCACAGTTGCACCATTTATTTTACGAGGTGTTTCCTTATTAGGCGTTGATAGTGTGATGCGTCCAAGAGCAGATAGAGTGGCAGCATGGAAAAAATTAGCTGAAATATTACCTGCAACGGAAATGGAATCGATAGCAGAAGTGATTAGTTTAGCATCATCTATTGAGGTCGCTGATAATTTGCTTAAAGGTGAAGTAACGGGTCGTGTTGTGGTTGACGTAAATAAATAGTCTATGCACGAAAAAATACTTTTGTAAGAAAAATGACCGCTAAAGTAAAAACTTACCTTAGCGGCATTGAATATCAATGGTATAGCGACTACCTTATGTGGATATTACTTTTCATGATGGAACAATTATGACTCACCCTATTCTCGCAGACCTTGCCAACCGCCATACGGTTAAAAAATACGATGCAAGCAGAAAGATCCCCCAAGCAGATTTGGATGTTCTCTATGAAGCCATGCGCCTTTCTGCCTCATCAATTAACTCACAGCCATGGAAGTTTGTTGTGCTAGAAAGTGATGAAGCGAAAACCCGTATGAGCAATACCTTTGCTAATATGCATCACTATAATCAACCGCATGTATTTGATAGCTCGCAGGTTATTTTATTTGCTTATAACCCCAAATATAACCGTGATGATTATGCCAAGGTAGTAGATAAAGGCATAGTCGATAAACGTACAGCGCCCGAAAAGCGTGAGGCAGCCTTTGGAGGTTTCCTGTTTGCTGAACTGAATACCAGTGATACAGGGGATACTAGTACGTGGACTAAAGCACAAACTTACTTAGCGCTAGGTAATACCTTGCATATACTTGCTCGACTTCAAATTGATTCCACTCCTATGGAAGGTATTGATATTGATCTAGTCAATAAAGAATTTAGTAAAGAGCTTGATGGCTATCAATGTGATGTCGCATTAGCGATTGGCTATCATCACCCAGAAGATGATTTTAATGCCAAGTTACCCAAATCTCGTTTAGCGCTAAACGAGATTTTAGTACGAATTTAGCCTTTGTGAAGAGTAAATAACCCTGAAATAACAACAGTCTCAAGTCATAAATAAAATGAGTCACTAAAGTAAACAAGGTAGCAAGAGATTCATTGTTACCTTATCTTAGTTAATTTGTTGTGAAAAATTGGTGTTAGTCTCGTTTTTCAGTACAATAATGATTCTTTCATTTTTCATTTTCACGGCTATGCACTCAAACCAAAACTACTCCCTAAAAAGCAGTAACAGCTTTAATATTAAGGCGAGTTGCTCACGCATCTATTTCCCAAGCTCTCTGGCAGAACTACAGCAATTACCTGACTTATCGACTGAAAATTTCTATATTCTAGGTGACGGTAGTAATACCTTATTTGTTGAATCTCAAGCGCCTATTATTATTCAGCCAAAATTTAACGGTATTAACATCCGTGAACTAGATGATCATTTTGTTGTTACGGTTGGCGCAGCAGAAAATTGGCATGATCTCGTGTGCTTTTGTCTAGAACAAGGTATTTATGGTTTAGAAAATTTAGCCTTGATCCCCGGTAGTGTAGGTGCAGCGCCAGTGCAAAATATTGGTGCTTACGGGGTAGAATTCGCTGACTTTTGTCAAGAAATACAGTGGTATGAGTTTGCAAGTCAAACGATGCATTCACTCACCAAACAAGCTTGCCGTTTTGCCTACCGCGATAGTATTTTTAAGCAAGAACGTTATAACAAGGGTTTAATTACTCAAGTGACTTTTAACTTTCCAAAAGTATGGCAAGCAAATCTTTCGTATGCGGGGTTAGATAAGTTACCAAAAGAAAGTACTGCTAAACAGGTAATGGCGCAAGTTATCACATTACGCAGTAGCAAGTTACCCGATCCAAAAGATTTACCTAATGCGGGGAGCTTTTTTAAAAACCCTCTGGTTAATGAGGCAGACTTCGCTCAATTACGACAGAAATATCCGAAAATCCCTCATTATCCACAGAAAAATGGTCAGACAAAGTTGGCTGCTGGTTGGTTAATAGAACAAGCTGGATTAAAAGGTTTTCGCCATGGCGGTGTTGGTGTTCATCAGCATCAAGCCTTAGTTTTGGTAAATTATGACAGTGACTTAGGAACAGATATAATTAGTTTAGCTAAGTATATTCAGCGAAGAGTCGAAGACAAGTTTTCCGTATCCTTAATACCAGAAGTTCGCATGATTACCCATAAGGGTGAAAGTACATTCTCGTCGTTAAGTGATATTGATCCCATAGAATATATTCAGTCTGCTGGAGGTCAAATCGATGACTAAAGCCGTTAAAGAGCACTTAATTAAGTCATTAGCCTCAGGAAATTTTGTCTCAGGGCAACTGCTCGGTGAGCAGTTAGGGATCAGCAGAACGGCTATCGCTAAACATATTAAGGTGTTAACTGAGATAGGCTTGGATATTTATAGTGTCACTGGTAAGGGTTACAAACTGGCGCATCCTCTGAATCTTTTAGAGAAAGACAAAATTATCAGCCTACTGGCAGTTGAAGCAAACAAGCTGGCTATTAAGCAAAACGACTTGCCCTTGATTGAAGTGCATAGCTTAATTGACTCTACCAATGATTATTTAATGAGGCGTTTGCCTAATCAAGTAACGTCGGGACAGGTTTGCTTAGCTGAATACCAAAGTGCAGGGCGAGGTCGCAGGGGGCGACAGTGGATCTCGCCTTTTGGCTCGCAAATATATTTATCTATGTATTGGTATTTAGAACAAGGATTATCTGCTGCAATGGGCTTGAGTTTAGTTACGGCATTAGCGGTTAGTGACGCAGTAAAAGCCCATAGTAATGTACAAGTTCAGTTGAAGTGGCCTAATGATATTTATCTTGATGGTGTAAAGCTTGCGGGTATCTTGATTGATCTTGAAGGGCAGGCGTTAGAGCCGAGCCATTGCGTTATTGGTATTGGTCTAAATTTACATATGCCAGAAGAAGCCGGTAAATTAATCGAACAAAAATGGACCGATTTACAATCACACAGTAAAGTCAAAATCGATAGAAATGGACTCAGCGCGCAATTAATTAGTTGTTTACGACAACGATTACAACAACATCAGCAAATGGGTTTAGTACCCATGTTAGAAGAGTGGCATGCGCATGATGCTTTTTTAAATAAGCGGGTAAAATTGATTACTGGCGAACGAGTAAATCACGGCATATGCCGAGGAGTTAATAACCAAGGTGCTTTGCTGTTAGAGGTCGATGGACAAGTGAAACCTGTCTACGGCGGTGAAGTTAGTCTTAGGATGGACGAATGATCCTTTTAATTGATATCGGTAATAGCCGAACAAAATATGCACGTCTGATTAACGGTAAGCTGTCATCGACTACCCAGCTAAATAATGATGAGTTTTCTGCGGCTTATTTTGTTAAATATTTCAGCCAAGCTAGCCAGATCATCGTTGCTAATGTGGCTAAATCGTCATTAACCGATGAGCTTGCTGCTTGGTGCGTTAGTCAAAAAATCAGCTTTAAACAAGTGCATAGTGAACAACAAAAAAATAGGCTAATTTCAGCCTATCAAGAACCAACAACCTTAGGTATAGACCGCTGGCTCGCGTTATTAGGGGTTATGTATCTCTACCCAAATGAAAATGTCTTAATAATAGATGCAGGCACTGCGACCACGGTTGATTTATTGGCAGCTGATGGAAAGCACCAAGGTGGTTGGATATTAGCGGGTGTTAATGCTTTATTTAACAGTATTTTAAGCCATAGCACTTTGGTTCATGCAAAAAATAAGACCAGACCTAGTTTAGCATTTGGCACTAATACTACTGATAATGTTAATAATGCCTGTTGGGCAGCAACACTAGGTATGATTGAGCGAGCCATTGAGCAAGCACAGCAATTAGGTGACATTAACCGCATCATATTAACAGGTGGCGATGGTAAATCGTTAACAAGCTTGTTGCTAGCGCAGACAAGTGAAAATATTCTCGCGGTAGAAAATATTCAATTTATTGATAACCTTATTTTCTTCGGCCTGCAGGAATATGCATAAAACAGCGTGTAATTTTGCATCGTAAATGAATTTAGCCGTTACCTTTACATACTTGAATAAAATTAAATTAAACACAGTTAGGAATTATCATGAAAGCAGGAATTATTGGCGCAATGGAGCCAGAAGTTGCCATTTTAAAAGCACAATTAATCGGTGCTAAAAGTACAGAGCATGCAGGTTACACTTTTCATCAAGGCCAATTAGACGGGAGTGATGTCGTTATTGTTCAATCAGGCATTGGTAAGGTTGCAGCGGCGCTAGCAACAGCAATTTTAATTGACCGTTTTCAAGTAGATTACGTGGTTAATACCGGCTCTGCTGGTGGTTTTGATGCGACATTAACAGTAGGTGATATTGTTGTGAGCTCAGAAGTTCGCTATCACGATGTTGACCTTACGGCATTTGGCTATGAAGTCGGTCAGTTACCCGCTAATCCTGCGGCATTTATGCCACACAGTGACTTAGTAATAGCAGCAAAAAAAGGCATTGAACAATTAAGCCAAACAGCTGGTGAAAACATTAAAGCGGTTGTAGGATTGATCACTACAGGGGATACCTTCATGACTAAAGAAGAAGATGTCGCTAAAGCACGTGCTAATTTCCCTACGATGGCGGCAGTTGAAATGGAAGGGGCTGCAATAGCGCAAGCGTGTTTACAGCTAAAAACGCCTTTTGTTGTTATACGTTCACTGTCAGATATTGCTGGTAAAGAATCACCACATACTTTTGAAGAGTACTTAGAAACAGCTGCGGTTAACTCATCGCAACTTGTACTAAATATGTTAGGTCAACTTAAAGGTAAAGTGCTTAGCGCAGCCTAAGTTTTTACCGGAAACTGAAGGGATAAGTAATGACAGTACTCACCGAGTTAACGCCTTTTAGCTATCATGTGTTGATTCTCATGGTAGTGCTGATCATTAAGTCTGTAATTAGCCATTTCATTGCACATGAGCCATTACGTTTTTTTCAATTCTATTGCGCACAATTAGCTCACAAGGTTAATAACAGTAAAAATAGTACACAGCATCAAACCATTGCTGGTCTGTTAGCATTATTAATTACACTGGTGCCGATAATTATTATCTTATGGTTATTCGCTGACTTTGTTGCTGTTGATTATGTCTGGCAAGGACTATTACTTTATCTTGCCCTAGGCAGTCTAAATCTAGGGAAAATCAACCTAGGCATTGCGCAAGCGTTAGTCGCGAAACAAAACTACCTAGCAAAACAAACCCTCAAACCACTTCTGCTGCGAGAAACTGAGCAACTCTCACAAGTAGGTTTAAGTAAAGCTGCTATCGAAATGCAATTACTCCGCAGTTTGCAGCAAATTTATGTCGTTAGTTTCCTCTTTCTTATTTTTGGACCATTAACCGCACTTAGTTACCGACTGCTGCTAGAAATGCACTATTGTTGGAATACTAAATTAGGACAATTTAAAAACTTTGGCTTTTATAGTCAGTTGTTTACCCAGCTTATTCAATGGTTACCAAGCCGATTAATGGCATTATTGATATTACTGAGTTCATTAGGGCAGGGAGGTTTATTGTTTTGGCGCTTAACACGAGGCCATATTTTTAAACTTAATAATGACTTTTATATTGCTGTGCATGCTTTTTCGCTTTCTGTCAGACTTGGCGGAGTTGCTATGTATCAAGGGGAAAAATTACGTAAGGCTGCTTTTAATGATCTTGGCAAGCAACCTGAGCCATGTGATATTATCAAAGCAAATCGAAAGGTGAATTTCGCTATTTATAGTAGTGTATTTTTACTGGTACTATTTGCGCTGAGTTGGCAGTTAATCATGCACCGCTAGCCGCTGAATTGGACTTTATAGCCATGATACTTCACTATGTGAGTTCTTAATTCCAGCTGAATTCTGCATTTCGAGGTAACATAGATATACATGAATGACTTATTGTTTTATTTAGATATTTTTGGTGTTATCGTTTTTGCCTTATCGGGTGCGCTAATGGCTGGTCGTTATCAGCTTGATCCTTTTGGTGTTGTGGTTTTGGCCTCAGTGACTGCCGTTGGTGGTGGTACCATCCGTGATGTTATTTTACAAACACCCGTTTTTTGGGTGGAAAAACCCTACTATCTCTATGTTATTTTAGCGACTGCGATACTCACCATAGTGCTGATAAGACAACCAAAGCGGATCCCTAAACGTTTTTTACTGATTGCCGATGCTTTAGGTTTAGCTTTATTTGCCGTTTTAGGTACGCAAAAAGCACTTTACTTAGGCGCACCAATACCCGTAGCTGTGGTGTTAGGTACTATTACAGGGATCGCCGGCGGTATGATTCGTGATGTTTTATGTAATGTAATTCCGATGATCTTACGTGAAGAAATTTATGCGCTGGCAGCAATGTTAGGGGGCAGTTTATTTATTTTATTACGTGGGCTTAATTGGAGTGATACTCACGCGATGACTGTTTCGATTTCTGCTGCATTGACCTTGCGCTTAGCCGCTATCTATTGGCACGTTTCTTTACCTGCTTTTCATATTGTTGAAAAACCTAAAAAAGAAAAAGATAAACAGTAGAGAAAAAATAAATTACCGTCATTACCAACGCACTATCTGATTCTTCGTATTACTTAAGAAAAAGCAAAATAAAAGCCAGTACTGTCATTCAGTACTGGCTTTCTTCATACGCGATGCTATAAGTTACTAGCTAAAAATTACTAACTAAAAGCTAACGCTGACCTTCACATAACCACGTCGGCCATGTAAATCATAAGTCATTACATCAGTATTCGCATCATTCCATGAGGTCAAGAAAGGCGCCTTTTTATCAAATATATTATCGATACCTGCAGAGAGGCTGACATCATCAGTTAAATAATAACTGCCTTGAATATCATGATAGAAAATACTGGGCACTGAACCGCCAATAGGGCCACCACCATTGGCATCATCCGCGGTACCAATATAGCGTATTGCATAGTAAGTGCCCCAATCTTCTGCCTGTACGGTAAAGCCTAAATTAGCACGCCATTCGGTATAACTGCCCTGATCTTCAGTGATCAGACCTAATAATTCATGGACCGCTTGCCCTGGCAATGGCTGATTCTCATGGTTAAGTAGGTGAGTCGCTTCTAAATCGACCTTAGTTGTTAAATTAAACAGTGATCCTTGGTATTGCACATTGAAATCTATGCCGCTGACTTTTTCCCACGCCGCATTCACAGGACGTTGATTAAGTGACGTCACTTGCTTACTAACACTATGGCGTTCAAAGCTATTACAATAATCACTGTAGGCGACAGGGTCGGTATAACAAAGCTTAAGTACATCAGAGCCATTGACTGAGGTAATAGCTTCTTCAACTTCTATATCAAAATAATCAATAGTTGCTGATAATCCCTCAATAAAATCTGCTTGCCATACCACGCCAACTGTTAATGTTTCAGCAGACTCAGGTTCTACTTCAGGATTACCACCAACAGCGGTTAGCACCGTCGTTCCATCTTGTACAAAATCGACCGCAACGCCATCAGCTAAACAGTTAGCTGCGATATCGCCAGTAGCATTTTCACAGGGATCAATAGTGCGCAGGTTTTCAGAATTGGTACCACCAAATTGCTCAGTTAACATAGGTACTCTAAAAGCTGTCGACTTCACACCGCGTAACATTAAATTATCAACAATTTGCCAAGTTAAACCAATCTTATAAGTCGTTTTATCACCAAAGGTGCTGTAATCAGCATAACGAGTGGCTACTTCCGCATTAAGTGATTTAACAAAAGGTAAACCAGCGAGTAAAGGCAGCGAAAACTCAGCGTAGACTTCATTGACGTCATAATGGCCATTAATACTATCTTCTCCGCCATTACGCAGTACCGTTGAATCTGGATTACGCCAGCCACTTTCGTATCTACTTTCAAGCCCTGCAGCAAAAGCTAGCGTACCAGCAGGTAATTGAGCAATGTCACCGGTAAGATTTAAGGTAAATGATTTGAGTTCATTGCCGCCATTACCTTCACGACGATATTTTACATAATCAATGACCTCTGGGCTTAACTCTCCGACACCAAACCAATCACCACAAGGAATGCTCGCACCAGCATCTGAACTACAAACTTTCTCATCAAGAGTTTGGCTAGCTCTTTCCTTATCTAAATCGAAGGTCCAACCATCATTACCAGTATTACGGCTATAGTTATAGGCCATATCCCAATGCCAGTCGTTACTGAATTCACCATTTAACCCTAAAACAAGACGTGTCGTATCGGTTTCTTGAAAAAAGAAAGGAGCGCCTAGTTCGGTATTACGACGTTTTGTTAGCTCAAGATCTTGCCCTGTAGGATTGTAAGGAAAGTCTTTAGAGACCATAATGCCGCCTATGCTTCTAGGGGTAACAATCTGTTCCGATTGGCGATTGCTATACATGGCTTCGGTAAATAAATTAATTTGCTCGGTTAATTGATAATTAATCGTTGTCGCTAAATTAATTCGTTTACTCGGACTGACTGCATTTAAGTAGGGTATCCAAGTAAAAGCGTGCTTGCTACTGTCGTATGTTTCATAACTATTTCCATCACCTTGAGGGTTTTGGTTAAATTGAACACTTTGACCATCAGCCAGTAATGCACGTCCACCTTCGGTGGAGGAGCTACCAAAACAAGCTAGTTGGCTGGTACCATCATCGTTAACAACTTCAGACTTAGCACAATCGATTCTATCAGACTGTCTTACCGCCTCGGTATTTACGTAATTAGCACTGAAAACAAAATTACCACGCTCAAATGATGAACCAATATTTAAACTTAATTCTTGATGTTCACCGTCACCTTCATCAGAAGCACCCGCTTTGGCAGTAAATGTCGCACCTTCAAGATCACTCTTGGTTATGATGTTAACCACACCGGCGACAGCATCGGCACCATATATAGCAGAAGCTCCATCTTTTAGGATATCGATGCGCTCAATCAGTCCTGTTGGAATAGTGTTTAGATCAACTGAGCTATTTGCACCAGTGCCGCCATTAACCATACGTCTACCGTTAAGTAATACCAACGTACGTTTAATGCCCATACCTCGCAAATTTACTTGTGCAGTTCCATAACCGCCACTGGTCCAGTAAGCATTGGTGGCATTGCCAGCGACACCCGCTGAAAAAGGCATACGTTGCAATAAGTCTTCAACATTCACTATGCCCGTTAGTGCTATTTGTTCGGCTGTGATAACACTGATTGGACTGGCAGTTTCAAAATCTGCTCGTTTGATGTGAGAGCCAGTAATAGAGATTTTTTCAATTTCTTCATCGGCAATACTTTCCTGCATATTTGCATAAGCATGGGGATTATTGAACGCCATCAGTATGGCGGTAAATAAGAGGGATTTTCTCATTGGGAAGCACCAAGCTAAATAAAGTACTCGTTGTCATGACGAGCTATAAGGTGCCGAGATTTTATCAGTTACGAATAATTACGTAGTGTGACAAATTGCCGCAATTTGTCGGTATGATGGCTAATTAACCAGTGCTCTGAAGCTACTGGCTAAAAGTGTTGTTCATTTCCTCTTGTATGTCATCGTACCAATTTTCAGTAATGGTAACCGCAGGTAAGGCTTCTATTTCAATGGTACCTGAAGTTGCTGTTTTACTTGACTCATTATACACATCTAAGATGTTTTTAATGACAACGGGCTGCGCTTTAAGTTTAAGCTTTTCAACCAGTAATTTTGCCCCTGCTTCAAAGGGTTCAATTTTTCCTGATTGTGAACGTGTTCCTTCAGGAAAGATAATTACTTTTTTACCTTTGCACACCTTCACATCTTTTAATAGTTTGATGATGGCGCGACTGTCTTTTTGGTCAACAGTAATATGGCCAACTCTATCGACAATACGAGAAACAGGCCACTTATCCATAATACCAGTGCGGCCAATAAAACGAATATCATTACCTACGACTTCTTCAAGGGAGAAAATATCAAACATACTTTGATGATTAATAATTAAAATATCGGTATCCGCATCAATCGTGCCGGTAAGCTTCACGCGAGCACCAACACTTTGCATAATCAGCGAAGTAAACAGTCGACGAAATTGATTAAACCTTATTCCGTGGTGCTTACATAAAGACAAAGCGACAGACTGTGCTGCGATAGCAACATACATTTTGTATTTTTTAAAATAGAAGGCAAACATGAATATTGATGAGAAGCTAAAGTTAAGCTTCAATCCCCCAGCCATCGGTATAACCACTAAACTGAGTAACAATTTTATCAAAAGCTTCTTCTTGAGTAACAATAGCTTCGTGTGATGGTGTCATAGTAATTGTGCAGTCTACATCCCAAACATTAGGTGTTTCATCAGGGTGTAAGTGACATTTGATTTCAGGTAAATGCTCTTTTATATGATCAAGCATCGCCTGTGCTTGGCTTTCTTTTTCAAACAAATGAAAAAATATCACATCGTGTGATTGGCTCAAGTCTATACCTGCTTGGTGCATTTCGGCTAATACTTGGCCTGTTTCGTCATCTGGGAAGTTCATATAGGAGTAAGATTCTTATGTTATATTAATGCAAGCATTATAAATCTCTATAAGCGGCTTGAATAGAGCTTGAGATAAATAAATATTTTTAGGCTTGATTTTAATTTTTAGGATACTGCGTCAACATGGTGTTAACTGCTTCCATTGTTTTTTCATTTTGTGTTGTGCTGTTATCTTTTGGCTCGAAATCTAGCGGATAGATACTACGCCACACCGAACGATTACGTTTAGGATCGACTAAATCAATAATCAAACCACCTGGGTAAATAGACCACTCATTGTTGTCTTGTTGCCAAGTATTCGCTTTTAAACAGTGCGGGCAAAATAACACTACTTTATTATAATCTTGGTAATCTTGACGTTTGCCCTTAACTAAGTAATAGGTGACTATGATGTCTGCATCTTTAAGCTCACTATACACAAATTCCTGTGCGTTTAGGCTCTTCTCTATCGCGATTTCAATGCGATTTCTCTGTGCATGGCTCAGACTTTGACTATCAAAAAAGCTTGAATCACTAGGGTAAAAACTGTAGGTTTTTACCTTAGAAAAATCAAAACTAGTATGATAAATCACAGGGTTGTTCATTGAGCTACAACCAGATAAAGTAAATAAAAACAGGCACAGTAGCAATAATTTTATCGGCAATGTTAATACCATAAGTTAGTCAACACAGAGTAATGAATACAGTAGAAATAAAATGCTAGCCTAACAACTGGCTTGAGGTTTGAACAGGGAAACTAATAAAATTATAGATTATCAGTGCTTTTGGGTCTTTAGCGACCTCTCTTACAGAAAAAAATAAGGATATTTAATGACTAAAAGTATTTACAAACAGCTATTTATTGCTGCATCACTTCTTGCAGTGAGTTTTGTCTCGTTAACGGCGCATGCACAATCATCCGTTTGGAAAGTGAGTAAAGGCAATGATCATCTTTTCATCGGCGGGACAGTACATATTTTACCACCGTCAGAATTTCCATTACCTAAAGAGTTTGAACAAGCTTATAAAGAAAGCGATAGCATAGTCTTAGAAGCTAAATTACCTGATGCCAGTGATGCTGAGTTTCAAATGAGTATGATGCAGCAAATGACGTATGGTAACGGTAAAACAATTAGTAGCTTTCTAACACCGAAAACGCAACAACAACTCAATGATTATGTTTCAAGTTTAGGCGTCAACTTGGCAATGTTTGAGCATTTTAAACCGGGATTTTTGGTTACTATGCTCGCGTTATTAGAAGCGAAAAAAGCACAGCTATCAGGAGAGGGGGTTGATATTTTTTATAGCAAACAAGCTAATAAGGATAAAAAAAATATCGCCTATTTGGAAAGTGCAGAATTTCAAATGAATATGATTGCTGATATGGGCATTGGCGATGAAGAGCATTTTATCAAATCAAATATCGAGCAGATGAAAGATTTTAAAGCTATGTTTACAGGCTTACTTAAAGCATGGCGGGAGGGGGATGATAAGCAACTTCATAAGTTAGCTATCATACCTATGAAAGAAGATCCTAAAACATTTAAAAAATTACTAACAGATAGAAATCGCACCTGGACTTCACATATTGAGCGTATGTTTGCAGATAATGGTAAAAGCACAGACAAAGAATTTGTCTTAGTAGGTGTCGCGCATCTAGCTGGAGATAAAAGCGTGTTAACGCTATTGAAAAATAAGGGATATCGCGTAGAAAAATTATGATGTAATTGAACCCCATTTATGTGGGGTTCTCTTTAAACACTCTCTACCAAAGACTGTCTTGATTCACGTCTTTAAAGTTAAGCACTTTACCGCCAAACTCTTCGGCGAACGCTTGCGCATCTGATTGTAAGCTAAAACTTGCTAAAGTTTTCCCCATTGCGCCTGTTTTTTCAGAGCCGGTAACAAACCAAGCTGTCTTCGCATCAATAAAATATTTATCATCAATACTGTCACTGCCCCAAGGCATTTTACTCATATCATGCACCAATATTTGACTGACATTACGCGTGTTTTCAGGGTCTAAATAATAACTAAACATGTCTCGAGTAGAGCAAAACTTAAAAACTTTCTCACCTTGCTCTTTTCTGAATACTTCACCTTTTGGACCATCAAAATTGGTGATAAGCATGCCACATAAATGACATTCATCGCTGCTTTCCATGGCAACCGCTTTATGAATAACCTCTTTTTGTGTTGAATTATCCGAACAAGCAGAGATGATGATCAAACAAAAAAGTGCACCTAGGGTTTTAAAAATAGCTGACATTACAGTTTTTTCCTTTTGAAGATTAATATGGCAATGGATAAGGGTAAGACAACCCAAGCAAACAAAGCTGTGAACAACTGTACTTGCGAGAGGCTGGCATTAATGGCGACGGCAAGAGCACCGTTCACATCACTACTATCAAGCCCTGAAAGGTTAACTAAACGAAAGATATCCGCAGGATTCAGCATCATCAATTGCGTTAAACCCGCTTGGCTAATACCTTGTTCAACGCCAACAAGTAACGCTAATAAGGCTAAATCAAAAGCTAGCGCAAATAAGAACCAGGTAATTAAAGCAAAACCAGCGGCTTTAGACTTTTCACTAACCGATAAGCTGATTAAATATGAAATTGCAGTAAAGCTTAAGCCTAGTAAAATCGCGCTAACAATAAAGACTGAAAAGCTCGTTAATACTTGAATGTCATCGAGTTGAAAATACAATAAAACCGCGGAAGAGCCAAAACCAAGTAAGGTCGCTAGCGCAATAATACTGCCTTGGCCGATAAACTTGCCCAATAATAATTGGCTCTTACTTAACGGGTAGGTTAAAAGTAATAGTAAAGTGCCACTTTCTTGTTCACCGACAAAGCTATCGTAGCTAAGTAGTAAAGCAATAAGCGGAATAAGAAAAACGGCTAAGCTGGCTAAACTGGCAACGGTTGTTGAAAGTGAGGCAACGCCAACGGCTCCAGAAGCGGCTGCGCCAAAGTAAGTCAAACCAATAGACAGTAGTGCAAAAATGAGTGTAATAGAAATTAACCAACGATTTCTTAAACCATCGTGAAATTCTTTATTGGCAACGGTTAATATTTGTTTCATTAGCCTTGCACTCCTTGTGTTTTCGTCGAAGGTGTTTGAGCAGAGCTTTCATGCAAAGAAAGGAAGTGCTGATAAACTTGCTCTAAATTGGCGGTTTCTACTTGTAAGTCATCTAAGCCTTCGTGGCTAAGGAGCTGCTTCAACACTTCGATTTTTTCCTGTTCAGGTACCAATAAAGTATTTGGACAATTGGCTGTTAAAAATCCATTCAGTTTACTGTCGTTAGCCACTGAACCGTTAAGTCCAAAGGGTTTGATAGCAACAGGTAATGCTGCTTGTTGGCGTAGTTCGGCTAAAGTACCCATCGCTAATAATTGTCCGGTTGATAAAATCATTGCACGGTCAATATGTTGTTCAACACCAGGTAAAACATGAGAACATAAAATGACACTAGATCCATTCGACTTTAATTGATCAACTGTTTTGTAAAAATCGCGGGTAGCAATGGGATCTAAGCCAACGGTGGGTTCATCAAGTAATAACAACTTAGGCTCACCGATAAATGCTTGGGCTAAACCTAAACGTTGACGCATACCTTTTGAATAGGTTTTTACTTGTCTTTTCATCGCATGGGTAATCCCCACCTGTTCAAGTAAATCAATGGCTTGTTTTTTATTGAAACCTTTTAATTTTGAAAAATAGGTTAATACTTCTAAACCAGTAAGTTGTTCATAAAAACTCACATTTTCAGGTAAATAACCCACTTTACTACGACAGTGCCATGCTTCTTTTGAATCAGGGGCCATACCCATAACTTCAACCTTGCCACGACTTGGAGAAATAACGCCTAAGATAAGCTTCATCATGGTCGTTTTACCTGCGCCATTATGGCCAAATAAACCCATAACCTCACCTTGATTCAAGTGCATTGTTACTGATTTTAACGCATCGAGTTGCTGGTAACTTTTACCTGCATCGGTTAGTGATACTAGTGGAGTACTCATAAAATTATTCCTTCAAGCTTGCGCTAATGGTGTTTGCTGACTGCGCAGAATTACTTTTTGTAAGGGTAGATGCTGTAACAGCTTGCTCGTTCTTTGATAAACTCGGGGCGCTCATTAAAGGAAAACTGTCTTTAACCCCCGGTGGTTTAAGTACCGGAAATTGTCTTTGTACCCAGCGTAAAATTAAAATAGCAGGGCTGTCCATAATCATTTTCATTTCAGGGTATTGCCAGACGAGCTTATCTATACCGTCGTTCGGTTCAAAAATGGTATCACCGATACCGTCATTACCCATATCCCAGCCTAAATAATTACTCCAGTAGTTACCTCGCCCATCTTTGCTCCATTCTTGTTTTTTATTGGAAACATACTTAACTTGGGTGGGATTATTGATAAAACTATTGCCGAATATTTTCACTTTTTCAGAGCCAGCAGTAAGGTGAATACCTATTTCGGCGGTATCAATGATATTATGTTTTATTGTGTTGTAGCCGGAGTTGTAAACAAATAAGCCTTTACCATCGCGACCAAGTACTTTGTTTTCAGGTTTGGTCCAAACGTCTTTAATATGGTTATAACTAAAAGTCGATTCCGTAATAAAATTGAGTAGAAAACCGTAATCTTCGCTATCGGTAGTTTTATTACCGGTAATGGTTAATCGGCGCGAACTCATTAAGGCATAACCCGCCCGCGTTTTGTAAGCTACATTATTTTTTACGGTATTGTCGTAGGAATACATATAATGCACACCATAACGTAAATCATGCATGGTGTTTTGTTCAATAAGATTATTTTGACTTGAGATGACATAGACACCATCTCGGGTTTCATAAACCTCATTATTATAGACATGGCTGTGAGTAACATTAGCTACTTGTATGCCATTACCTCTGTCAGCAGATCTTAGCTTAATATTGCCCTGAACCTCGTTATTAATGACTTTAGCCTTGGTGACATGATTAAGCCAAATGCCAAAACCATCGCCAATTAATCGGTTATTTTTAATGATTAATGCGGGCACTTTGTTATGGTTAATTTTTTCATTGGAATAGATGCCAGAATTTTGCTCGGTTAAATCATCACCCCAGTTAGTGATGATGAGATTTTCTATAGTGATATGAGAATTTTTGAGTAATAAAGCATGACCTTTACCCTGAGCGTCTATCGTAGCTTCACCTCTATTATTACTGCGAAGTGTTACTTGTTTAGTTATAGTGAAATTACCTAAGTAACTTCCTGGCTCAAGTGTAATAACATCGCCATTGTGGCTATTATCTAGAGTTTTTTGTAAATCATCAGCAGGTGATAATTGAATTTCTTGCGCGCTGACTTGTTGAGCACAAAAGCTGCTAATGATGAATAAGACGGCAAGTGATTTTTTGAAGAGTAGCAAAACAATTATTCTATAAAAGGGTAACTAAATGCAGCATAGCATTATTCGATGAAAATCAGTTGATCTCGATTAAATAAGTTTCATTTATAGGCTCTTATAGGGAATTAAATCGCAAAATAACTTGCAATATCGTGGATAGCTGTATTTTATGTTTTGTGGCACGATATTTCGCGTATTTTAGCGGTAGTATCGTTAGCTGATGAGATTGTGAGTATTAATCTCAGGTTTAATCTGACTAGAATATAAGAGCTTACAGAGCTCATTTCCTGCGGTTAAATTCATGAAAAAGTCCTGAGACTTTGCAGTATCAGGCTTTTGAATCGGTAATTAACTGATTGTTAGGTTAAAGCTTACGCTTCAACGAACATACGGCCACGCATTTCCATGATTGCAGTATATTAGCTGCATGACAGAACCCGTTTGATGTTATTCAGTGTCATAAAAAAGCCTGATACTTTGCAGTATCAGGCTTTTGAATCTGTAATTAACTGATTGTTAGTTAAAGTTTATGCTTCAACAAACATACGGCCACGCATTTCCATGCTTGAAGTATATTAACTGCGTGACAGAACCTGTTTGGTAATATCACGCTTAAAGCGATTATTAAGCTTCAACAAACATACAGCCAAACATTTCCATGCTTGTAGTATATTAACTGCGTGATAGAACCAGTTTTCTGTTCTTAAGATCACAAAAAAGCCTGAAACTTTGCAGTATCAGGCTTTTGAATCGGTAATTAACTGATTGTTAGGTTAAAGCTTAAGCTTCAACAAACATACGACCACGCATTTCCATGCTTGAAGTATATTAACTGCGTGACAGAACCTGTTCGGTAATATCACGCTTAAAGCTATTATTAAGCTTCAACAAACATACGGCCACGCATTTCCATATGTAGTGCGTGACAGAACCAGTTACAGTAAAACCACTGAACGCCAGGCTTATTAGCTGTGAAGGTAATAGAAGACGTCGCTTGTGGACCAATTTCCATTTGAACACCATGGTTAGTCATACAGAAACCATGGGTTACATCTTCGACTTGATCAAGGTTAGTAACAATAACGGTTACTTCATCACCTAATTTAACGTTAAATGATTCCATGCCGTACGTTGGTGCAACAGAAGTCATATAAACACGTACTTTTTTGCCGTCACGAATAACTTTGTTGTCACTCATAGGATCAACACCGTCTTTCTTAGCGATTGCTAACGTTTCTGCAAAAATAGAATCATCACGAGTCCAAACTTTCTTAGGCTTAACTTTACTACGGTGTACCATAATACAGTCATGCGGTTCAGCAAATGTTGGGCCGTCATGAACAAGCTTCATTTCATCACCAGAAATATCAATTAATTGATCATTTTCTGGTTTAAGTGGTCCAGTATTTAAGAATCTATCTTTAGAGAACTTACATAGAACAACTAACCATTTACCATCAGCATCACGTGATTCACCTTGTGTTGTATGGTTATGGCCTGGTTGATAATGTACATCTAACTTTTGACGGACGTAATTAACTTTTTCGCCTTTGTACGCTTTAATTGCGTCTTCAACATTCCACTTAGCTACTTGGCTATCTAAGAATAAAGTGGTGTAAGCATTACCGCGACCATCAAAAGCTGTATGTAAAGGCCCTAAACCTAATTCTGGCTCTGCTACGACAGTGTCACGAGGCTTAATTTTATTAGCAAATAAATCATCTAACTTAGCAATAGAAATTACCGTTACCGTTGGTGATAATTTACCGTTTGCCATGAAGTATTTACCTTCTGGCGAGGTATTTAAACCATGTGGTGATTTAGGTACTGGAATATAACGTGTTAATTCTGAGCCTTTACGACCATCTAATACCGGTACATCGTTACCATTGTAAGTTTTGAATTTACCGGCTTTAAGTGCAGCTTCACAAGCAGCTAAGCTAAAGATAACAACATGATCACGCTCAGCGCCAATCATTTCGCCTAAGTTCATACCCATTTCTGAGTTATAACAAGTAGAAGCGAAATATTTGCCATCAAAATCAGCATCAGTATTATCTAGGTTACCGTCAACCATTACTTGGAAAGCCATTTCCATGGTTTCTGCGTTAATGACGTTGTATAGCGAACGGTAGGTACTGACATCTCTCATGCCATCTTTACCATCGTTATTCATTGGAATTTCAAATTCGCCATTACAAACAATATATTTAGTGTATGGTGCTTTTTGTACACGTAAGCCATGAACCGCTTGTACGTTTGGCACGGTAAGCATTTTGTCACACTTCATTACGTCACAACGAATACGAGCAACACGAGAGTTAGCTTTATCATTGATGAAAACGTATTTACCGTTGTACTGACCGTCAGTCATACTCATATGAGGATGATGCGAGTCACCCATCATCATATCTGCACTATCGCCTTTAATGCGCTTAGACTCTTCAGTTAATCCCCAGCCAGTTGCTGAATCGGTATTAAATACTGGAATACGCATTAACTCACGCATTGAAGGGATACCCAAAATACGTACTTCACCAGAATGACCACCTGACCAGAAGCCATAATACTCATCTAATTCACCTGGATGAACAGCAGCGCTCATTGCCATTTCTTTTCTTTGTGCTTGCGCTGTAGAAGCAAACATAGCGGCTGTCATTGGCGCTGCAACAACACCTGCGCCAATTAGGGCACTTTTGCCAAAAAATTTACGACGTTCTTCATTTTCCAATGTAACTTCATTGGAGTCATTCGTTAAATTTAACTCTTCTTTACTCATTGGTATTCTCCACTTTACTTATAATGTAATTAAAATTGTTATTTAACTGTCTTGATTCAATTTAGGTCGCTTGATCCAATTAAGCTACTTCGGTTATTTCTATTTCTGTTTCTTTAAACTTTGCTTTTTTTCTTGCTAACTTTTTCAATGGTGGACATTTTTCGTCATTAAAATAGGTCACTTGACAATCAAGGCAGTAATGACATTCACGCATATTGATAACACCATCCGGGTCAATAGCTTGAATTTCACATTCTTTAGCACATGTTTTACAAGGCTGGCCACACTCAGGACGACGACGTAACCAGCTAAATAAACGAATGCTATTACTGGTTGATAGCGCTGCACCTAATGGGCACAAGTAACGACAAAAGAACTTGCGGTTAAAAATATTAATAATGAGTAGAATTGATGCATACAGTACAAACGGCCATTCACGATCAAATTTCAGCAGGAAAGTTGTTTTAAATGGCTCTACTTCAGCAAATTGCTCGGCAAGTGATAAAGATTCCATCGACATACCAAACAGCGCTAATAAAATGAGATATTTGATAGCCCATAAACGCTCATGCACAGCCCAAGGTAATTCAAATTGTGGAATTTTGATGTAGCGAGCAAAAATATTCATTAACTCTTGTAACGCGCCAAATGGGCATAACCAGCCACAGTAAACTGCACGACCCCATAAAATCATGGTAACTGCCGCCGCGCCCCAAAGAATGAAAATAACTGGGTCTAGTAAGAACAAGTCCCAAGAAAAATCAGACATAAAGGCCTGTAAGAAAGTAAATACATTCACTACAGAAAGCTGTCCGCCCCAAGACCAACCAATAAATACTACCGTGACAATTAAGAATAAATGACGGAAGTTGTGCATAAATGTTGGATGACGTACAAGGATATCTTGGAAAAACAAGCTCATCACAACAATGATAAGCAAGATAATAAGTATGATGACTTCAGCTTCTTTTTCTTTCCACACTTGCTGAGCTAGTGTTAATTCTGGCTCAGGCATAATGACAGCAGGACGATCTAAATATTTGTCTAAGGTATGATAATCTGCTTTAAAGCTTGTGAATATGCTTTCTAGTGGACCTGTTTGACGACGAACGAGTAGCTCTAACTGCCAATCAGAAGCGGGGTTAAATTTATGGTGTTCACGGATAATAAATATTGAACGTTCACTGAATTGTGGTGCTCCTTCAATATAAATATCGGGTACGCGGCTGTGATCTAAATCTCTAAAAGCAAATGCCTCGTTATTTTGCAATATTTGTATACGATCAAAAATAGCACCGCGAACATAACCTGAGCCTTTAAACGAATACCCACTTCCCATTAAGATTACAGCGTGTTCTCCAGGTTTGAGTGAAGACATCATATAGTCGTACTCACTATCGCCAAGTAAGTTACGACCCACTGTAGGAATGTCTACTTGTGCAAAATAAACCTCGGCAAACATATCTTGTTTTTGTTCGCTACTTGCTTCCTCAATATGTTCGGCTTCAGTACCAACAAAAGCTTCATCAACCGTTTTTCTGTTTAGGTATAACTTACGGATAGAGCCATCACCTGTGAGGGTTGTCCAATCCGATTTGGCAAATACGTCAGGGTAAATGGTTCCCATCGGTTGAATGACTTCTTGGCTAGCGCTGATAATACCTAGTGCACGCGCAACCTGTGTTGCTGATTTTACAATACCTACATTCATTACCATCACGGTAACGGTTGCGCCAGAAAGGCCATCAATATGAATAACGTTTTCGGTTTTGTTACCACCAACTTTGAGGCGATCGCTAACATGCAAGCCATCATACTGTTTGATGAAATTGTGCAATTTACTTTCGGGGATACCTGCTAATATTATTGGTTCATGATGCTCTAATACTTTTGCGCCTAAATAAACGCCTTTAACATCAATAGCCACCAACATATTTACTGGCTCGCCTGAATAGGCTGGGATTTTAGCTATGTCGTTTGTCTCAAAAGCGTAACCTAAAATTTCTTCGCCTTCAGCTCCTTGTCTGTATACGGTCCAAACTAATGGGCCTCCTTCTTTAGTGGTTTGCTTGTCACTAATTTTTGTTTGTTCGGCAAATATTTCTTTAATTAGTGGCATAGGATCTTTAGGAGGGCTAACAAAAAGAGCTTGCGCAGGCATGATGACACATAAAAAGAGAACCAACACTTGGGTAAGCGCTGTTCTCAATGTAGAGACTGTTTGCTGGGGAAAACGCATTAAGACGTTAAAAAATTTATTTACTAACATGACATCGTCAATCCGTTGTGTTCATGCAGTATGGCATAAAAATAACCAACTGCGACAATATGTCACAGTTTACGCTTTCGCTTCAAAATCATTATGATGTAGATCAAGCTATGTAAATAAATTTGCTAGAGCATAACTCCTTTAATTCCTTAAATAATTTAGGGGTATTGACATTGTAACTCTGAATATCTTGCAAGATGACCTGATGATAAATCATTACTTTACTTCAAGTAATAAAGCCCCTTTAATGATCGTTACAGAGCTAGAGCAGTATTTTTTATAGGTAAATGAATATGTTTGCAGTTCATGGTGATTGGCGAATATTAGTACAAAATAATTATGTGCTACAGTGGTTCAGTGGCTGTTGGAATGAAGAAGCTGCTATTCAATATAGTCAAGAATTTCGAGAGAAAACGGAGCATTTAAATGGAACCCATTGGGCTATTTTTTCCTATTTTGATGAATGTGAATAATACCAAACGGAAAAATTTAATTTACAACTTAGAGTTCCATTAGCGAGCTTAAAACAAGCAAAATAAGTTAAACATAGTTAATCTATATTTCATTCATTTTGTGATGTTATCAGTTTGCTAATGAGCTCCCCAAGGGCGAGTACCTAATAAAAGGTAAAGGCTTACAAGCGGCGTTATTGATTTTGACAATAGAATAACTATTCACTTCAACCAATACCTTGCCTCTAAACCTTTTAATTCTCGCTAAGTGAGTAATAAATTACTCCGATTGGTATATGTATTCCTGAAATGGAATCGCATCTAATTGAGCATTGCCAGCAATTTAAAAATAATGGTTGTATTAAAGATTGTCATATTTATTCTCCATCAGCTTGGAAAAGCATGCAACTTGAAAATATTGTTCCGCAGAGTGAGGGGAATTATGAACGAAGAGTGTTTGTTGAAGAGTCGGAGGCCATTGCATGGATGTAATCGTGTGGTTTTTCTATTGTAACAAATGACTTTTTAAAAAATTTACCTAGGTAATTTGGATGTAGAATGCACGCCCTGTCTTAATTAAGGAGTGCAGTGATTAATTCGGTCAAAGTGTGGTGGAAATTTATACTGAGGCATTAGAAAATATTAGCGTGTAAGCTCTCAGCAATAAAATCAATGGCTTTTTGTGCACGTATACTATTACCGGCGGCATCAAGTTTAGGCGAAAATACTGCAACAGCAAACTTTCCAGGTGATACGGCGATAATGCCACCACCGACGCCACTTTTTGCCGGTAAACCCACCTGATAAGCCCATTGACCGCTATTTTCATAAAGCCCAGCTGTTGTCATTACCGCCAATACCCGTGAAACATTATCACTACTCATCAAACGTTTGTCTGTTAACGGATGAACACCGTTATTGGCAAGTACCGATGCCATTACGGCAAGATCTTTGGCAGTAACGGCAACTGAACATTGACGGGTGTATACCGCAAGATTGATATCGACATCACCATAAAACCGGTTATACGAGCTTAATAACTCAGCAATTGCGCGGTTATGACCGTTAGTATCAGATTCAGATTTATAAACATCTTCTAAAACACTTAATTCTCGATTGGCAAACTTATCATACCAAGCAGAAAGAGCTGACCACTTAGCTTTTTCGTTTTGACCATCAAGTAAACTTACAGTGGCAATTGCACCAGCATTAACTAAAGGGTTGACACTGCGTGCTTTATTGAGCTCTATAGCGGTCACTGAATTGAACGCTAAACCTGTGGCATTTACCCCTATTTTATCAACAATTGTTTGTGGTCCTTGTTGTTCCATTGCTAGTGCTAAGGTGAATACTTTTGAAATAGATTGAATAGAGAAGGACTGACTTACGTCACCTTTGGTGTAAATTTTGCCATGAGGCGTGACTACCGCTAAACCAAAATAAGCTGAATCTACTTTGGCTAATGCAGGAATATAATCAGCATTTTTTCCTGAATTTTCATCTTTAAACTTATGATAGGCGTCATCTAATATACTTTGTATAACTGGCGTTTGCTCAGACTTTGCTATGACTGGGCAGGCACAGGTTAATACCAGCAGTTGAACAAAAATGACTAAGTAGTTAGTTAACTTCATTAAATAAATTCCTTGTTAATATTTAAAACCGACTGAGGCTTGGACTCTAAAGTTATCAGCTTCCAGATTGGATTTGCTTTGAACATCACCGTATTGTATTTCAACGCCAGCTTTTATTTGACTAGCCGGATACCAAATAATGTTTGCCGTTGAATAAGCGCTATTTTTTATAGATTTGTCTTTTTGAGATACAAGATTATCAATAGTTAAATAGCTATAACCAATAGCGCTGCTCCATTTTTTATTCCACTGTTTATTATAGTAGGCAAAACCACCAGTTACTGGAATAGCTTTCAAACGGCCATTACCATCTAAACCAGCATCAACGCCACCGGTTTCATCACTGTAATAACTACAGCAGGCATCATTAACATAACGCCCTATACCTTCACCATAGGTCAATTGAAACTTTATCGTGTCATCGGGCGTTACTGTTATCGCACCTGAAACATTCAGCCCCCATCCTAATGTTGTGTCTTTTGTTGATAATGTTTCATAGCCAAGTTGTCTAAACACCATCGCTGATTTTATGTAACCAAAAGCACCATTGTGCAGGTAGGATACTGTTAAGTCAGGTAACTCATTAATATCGTTATAATCTGCTTTTGCGGATGATTTAGGCACAGCAAAGTCACTGGCCGACTTTTCTACGGTGAACATTACTCGACCACTTTCACTTACGGCTGTGCTATAGCGTACTTGGGGCTGGCGGGAAAACACCATAGAGTTAGGCCCCCAAAAATCTAAAATATTAGGGAAGGAATTGATATCCATAAAACCACTAAATGTTTGACCAGCACCAAAATTTCCGATTTCTCCCCATAAATGGGTCAGGTTAAAATTAGCATTACCTTGGTCATCAAACATATCAAACTCAAAACGGGTGGTCATTGCACCATATTGAGTTGGTGTGTAACTTTTAAAGGATAAATTAGATTGGCCAACACTGAGCAGAGTGTTGTCTGTAGTGGTATTGTTTTCATAAGCAATAGAGGATGTTTGAAAGCCAGCTCGGTTAGTCATTTCACCATTGTTATAAATAGCATCTAACCAAATCTGTCCACCAATCTGCAAGGTGGTATCACTATTACTCAGCTCAATACTTTTATCAGGGGCTTCAAATTCATGGCTAGGTCGTTGAGTGGTTTTAGGTATGACTATTACTTTTTGGCTACTTGTAGATTGCTTTTGCTCATCTTGAGCTGATGTTGAGTATTGTGTGTTTTTCTTTTGTACTTGTTGCTCAAGTTCTAATAAGCGTTGTTCTAAACTTTTAATGCGCTCTTTGTCTGTTTGCTCACTATAAACACTTATAGAGCAAAGTGTGCTTAGCGCAGCTAAAGAGCAAGAAAATGAACGGGCAGCGCTAAAATGTCGAAATGATAGAAATTTCTGGGCAGGTTTAGTCATTTACAACCTCACTTTTTGACTCGTACTCTTTGATTTAAATAATTTTATTTGGCTAAGCTTAGTTAAGTAAAATAAGCAGTAAGTAGCAAGAGATGCAAGTGAGAATATAATCATTTTAGTGCCATCCATGCGAATAATTAATAACCACTACACTATCCCAGTGACAGGATAAAACAACTAGTTATTGCAAATTATTTATTTCTAGCAAAGAGCATTCCTCCTAGAAAAGGCATAAAAAAAGCCAGCAACTTAAGTACTGGCTTGATGGTAAGGTAGGTAAAATTTTCCGCTAATTAGCTTACGGTAATACGAGCAAACTTACGTTTACCTACTTGATAAACTGCCGTCGAGCCAGCGCTAATAACTAAACTACGGTCGGTTACTTTTTCGCTATCAATTTTAGCCGCACCTTGTTTTATCATTCTAAAAGCATCGGAAGTACTGCCAACTAATCCTGCTTCTTTAAGCAAGTTAGCAATAGCTATTTCTCCACTTTCAGTTGTGATTGTTAATTCTGGCATATCATCAGGTAATGCACCTTTTTGGAAGCGATTAATGAATTCATCATGGGCAGCTTGTGCCGCAGCTTCATCATGAAAACGAGCAATCAATTCTTTAGCTAAATCGATTTTTACATCGCGTGGGTTTTTACCTTCACTAATGTCAACTTTATAGCCTTCGATCTCTTCAAGTGGCTTGAAGCTAAGTAGCTCGTAGTAACGCCACATTAAGACATCTGAAATAGACATTATTTTGCCAAACATTTCAGTAGGCGAATCAGTAATACCTATGTAGTTACCTAATGACTTAGACATTTTTTGTACGCCGTCTAGACCTTCAAGTAATGGCATCATAAGTACTGTCTGTGGACGTTGTCCTTCAGACTTCTGCAATTCACGACCCATCAGTAAGTTGAACTTTTGATCCGTTCCACCCAATTCAACGTCTGACTCTAACGCAACTGAATCCCAGCCTTGTACAAGCGGGTACATAAATTCATGGATAGCAATCGCTTGACCGTTAGCGTAACGTTTTTTAAAGTCATCACGTTCCATCATACGCGCTACTGTTTGACGAGAGGCAAGTTGCAACATACCGGCAGCGCCTAATTTTTCCATCCAAGTAGAGTTAAAAGCAACGGTGGTTTTAGCAGGATCTAATATTTTAAACACCTGCTCTTTATAAGTTTCTGCGTTGGCTAAAACATCTTCTTTGGTGAGTGCTTTACGGGTAACATTTTTACCCGTTGGATCGCCAATCATACCGGTGAAGTCACCAATTAAGAAAATTACTTCGTGACCTAATTGTTGGAACTGGCGAAGTTTGTTAATTAAAACGGTGTGCCCTAAATGTAAATCAGGTGCCGTTGGATCGAACCCTGCTTTGATTTTTAGTGGCTTACCCGTTTTTAATTTTGCTAGTAATTCTTCTTCAACTAATATTTCTTCGGCACCGCGTTTTAGCTCCGCGAATGCTTGGTTAACTTCGGTCATTAGGACTCCACTGTTTGGCTTTGAGTACTTAGTCTTTTAATAAATGATAACTACTGAGCGGAGCACTGAAAACAAGGCGCACACTATTTTGGTAATTTGAGTGGTTATATTGACTAGGTAAAGTTTATTTAATGGTCGAATTCTACTGCACTTTGCGAGTGGGATAAAACCTTATAATGGCTTTTTTAGTAAAGAAGTAGTGATCTCGACGATAAACAGAGTTAATAACGGCTTAACTGACCTAAATTAAGCTGCTTTTTTAATTTACTCGTATTTTAGCCTATTAAATAATTAAAGATTAACTGTTTCTAATCTGGGCGAAGTACGAAATTTATACAGATGTTCTTTGTTGAGTTTATATTTCAATATTATTAATAACATTTGTTTACAAATTCACAGGTTTTCATTGACTAACATGGTCAGTTATAGCGCTATTTTTTCTGTAGTTTAACGACAGTTTTGATATAGTCGGTAGATTACCTGAATTTGTTATTCATTTTTCTGTTCCCGCTATGAAAGTTTCGAGTCGTATCCTGTTGAATAAATTATTAGAAATATTTAAAAACTTACCTAAATTGCATCGTCAGATAATAATTGCCAGTGCTTGTTTTCTACTGCTTTTATTGATCATACCTTCTAGTGAAGTAAACCTCGATACTGAAGATATCCAGGTTGGAAAACGCATACAGGTAGCTTTACCAGAAGATATAGTACCTAAAGGTACAGCACCAAAGCAAAGTGCTTTACCCCAGCGAAATATAACCAAAGCCATAAACAAAGTTTCAACCGAAAAACTGCCCTCGTTAGCTAAAAATAGTAGTGGGCAAAATGAAGGTAGTTTAGTGAGCGGGAAATTAGATAAAAGGGTTAAAATACAAGATTCACTAGAGACACTTGCGCAATTAAGTTGGCAAACTGTCAAGGTTCGAAGTGGTGATTCTTTAGCGTTAATCTTGAAACGTTTGGGTTTTAGCGCTCAAACAACTTATGCGGTGAGTACCGCTAAAGGTAAAGAGAGTAAATTACTAAAGAAACTGAATGTGGGTGATAAATTACGTATTGCCAGCAATGACGAGCAGCAATTAGCTGCGCTTGAATACCCTTTGTCTAAAACTGATACCTTGTTCATTAATTTAGTGGGCGATAGTTACCAATCGCATCGAGAAAGTAAAGAAGTAGAAATACGAGAAAGTTTTAGTTATGGCACTATCAATTCTAGTTTTTGGAATGCAGGTGTCAGTGCTGGCTTGAATGATAGCCAAATTATTAACTTTGCCAATATCTTTGGTTGGGATATTGATTTTGCATTAGATATCCGTGAAGGCGATAGCTTTCATATTACCTATGAAAAAAAATATGTTGATGGTGAATATATAGGTCCAGGCAATATTTTAGCGGCAGAAATAACTAACCAAGGTGAAGAATTTCAAGCGGTTCGTTTTACTGATGATGAGTATTACAGCCCTGATGGCAGAAGTATGCGTAAAGCCTTTTTACGTGCACCGGTAAACTTTAAATATATCAGCTCTAGTTTTAAACGAAAACGTTTTCATCCAGTACAGAAACGTTGGAAAGCACATCGTGGTATTGATTACGCAGCTAAGACAGGCACACCCGTTGTTGCGGCAGGTAATGGTAAAGTGACCCATGCGACTTATAACAAATACAACGGTAATTATGTCTTTATTCAGCATGGTAATGGCATAGTCACCAAGTATTTACATTTTTCTAAACGCGCAGTGAAAAAAGGTCAACGGGTAAAACAAGGACAAGTCATTGGCTATGTGGGCGCTACTGGTTTAGCGGCAGGCCCGCATCTACATTATGAATTTTTGCTTAATGGTGTACATCGTAATCCGCGTACCGTTAAATTACCTGATGCTAGGCCTATCGCTAAAAAGTATAAAGCCAAATTCTTATTATTAGCTGACGAACGTTTAACAGCATTATCAGGAGCTAAAAATGCATTACTGTCGACACAAGCAAGTGATATAGCGACAAATGATTAATAATGAAGTGGTAGCAGAAGGAAAATATTATATTGGCCTAATGTCAGGCACCAGTGCTGATGGTATTGATTTAGCGCTAGTAGATTTTACTGGTAGTGAGCAACAGCCTCGTTTAGTTGCCAGTTTTTATAAACGTTATAGTGCTGCTATTGCTGAGAAAATTACTGCACTTTATCAACCTGGGAGTAATGAAGTTGATCGTGCATTTCATTTGGATGTTGAATTAGCGCAGTTATTCTCTGAGGCTATTAATATATTTCTTCAGCAAGAAAAGCTAATTCCTGAAGATATTATCGCCATCGGTAATCACGGACAAACTATACGTCATCGCCCAACAGGCGATAACCCTTACACTCTCCAGATAGGTTGTTGCCAAACGTTGGCTACATTATCAGGGATTCGTGTTGTAGGGCAGTTTCGCCGTAAAGATATGGCATTAGGTGGCCAAGGTGCACCTTTAGTTCCCATCTTTCATCAGCAGTTATTTACTCAAGCAGAATTTGCCAGCTTTGTGGTAAATATAGGCGGTATTGCCAATATAACCTTCTTGCCATCGCAAAGTTCTAACCGAGCTGTATTGGGTTTTGATACTGGCCCAGGCAACGCTTTACTCGATGATTGGTTCACCAAACATCATCCAAGCAGTGAAAACTCTTTTGATAAAAGTGGCATTTGGGCTGCCACAGGACAAGTTATTCCATTACTGCTAGCGCAGCTGATGCAAGATGATTATATCAATACTGCTGCGCCTAAAAGTACCGGTAGAGAATATTTCCACCTTGCATGGCTTGAACAGCAATTAATGGCTTTTGAAAAGGCTAGTAAATCACATCACAATACACCAGCTTTGAATAGCGCGAATATTCAAGCGACATTATTGGCTTTTACCGCACAGAGTATTAGTAATGCTATTACGGCATTAACACCACAAGGTAAAGTCTACTTGTGTGGCGGCGGCGTACATAATTGCAGCTTAGTTGCAGCCCTCAACAATAGCTTAAATGCGTCGGGAAAAAACTATGGGATAAACACGATGAAAGCTGTGAATATTGATGGCGATAGTCTTGAAGCCATGGCATTTGCTTGGCTTGCCTTTGCTTTTGATCAGGGTTTAGATAGTAATCTTCCTGCCGTAACTGGCGCAAGTGCAAGTTGTACTTTGGGCAGTCCTTTTTTCCCCTAAATATTATTTTAAAATTTTTCATAAGTTTTAATTAGTTGCTTACGCTCAGCCGCTTCACGATTAAATCTGAAGATAATTGACTAGTATTTCATTACATCAATACTATACTTAGATACTGGGTGTTCAAAAAATGAACTAACTGGTTGTGTTGAAGTCTAACTCAGCACACCTTGGAAGTTAGTGTTGAGGAGGGCTTATGGAGTTTAAAGATATTCATATTGGTATGAAATGTGGCAGTAAAAAAGGTAGCGGTACTGTCACTTGGGTTGATGGCTCAACACATACCATTTATATGGTTGATTGTAACAATAATGATAACTTTGAAGTTAATATCAATGATATTATTGAAGATCCACAAGCGCATAATAAAGAAGATGATTATTATTAACTGTTTTTAAATCTATCTTCAGAAATTAATTAGAAACCCGACAAACTTGCATTTTGTCGGGTTTTTTATTTTCACTTAGTAAATAGATTGAATCTGACTTAGGTATTTGCCAAACTGCGCAGCTATTACCAAGTAAACGACTAGAACAAATATCATCAAACTATTTGAACTCGTTATCAAACTCATGCATTAAGGTTTTTTATGGAATGGTTGTCTGTGCTACCTCCTTTGGTCGCTATTATTATTGTTATTTGGAAAAAAGAAGTCATTCTTGCTTTGCTTACCGCCGTATTCGTCTCTGAGTTATTATTAGCATTTCAGCACCATAATAATGTTATTTTTCATGGTTTTGTTGGTTCACTTGAACGTGTTGTCGATGTTGTTTCCTCTGGTGGTAATGCACGAATTTTGATTTTCAGTTTGTTAATCGGTGCTTTACTCGCCTATGTTCGAGACTCAGGTGGTGTTACGGCAACAGTAGAAAAGTTAGTAAATAACGGCATTGCCAAAAGCAAACGGCAAGTAGGTAGCTTAACCATGTTTACTGGCATGGTTATTTTTATCGAATCAAATCTAAGTGTGCTTACCGCCGGTATTCTGTCCCGTGATTTATTCGATAAATTCAACATGAGTCGTGCACGTTTAGCGTATATTATCGACAGTACCAGCGCGCCAGTATGTATATTAGTACTGCTAAATGGCTGGGGCGCCTATGTGCTAGCACTATTGAATAACTATGAATTAGGGCAGTCATCAGTGTCTATTTTATGGGGCTCTGTCGCTTTTAATTTCTACGCCATTATCGCCTTGTTGATGGTGGTTTATACGGTCGTAACTGATAGAGTGCATGGACCAATGAAAACGGCAGAGTTAGCTTTGCATTCGAAAACTTCGCAAAAATCGACCTCAAAAGAAAGTTTATCACAAGCCATACTACAAGAAAGTATGGTACCAGCCACTAAAGCGCGTTACATGTTGCTGCCTTTATTGACGATGATCTTAGGCATGTTTTTCTTCATGTATTGGAGTGGTAAGGGGGATATCACCCAAGGTGACGGCAGTAAATCAGTACTGTACGCCACCTGTTTAGGGTTGGCGGTGAGTTACTTTTTATTACGCTTTTCTAATCGTTTTGAACATCAACAGCTAGTAGACATCGGGTTTAAAGGTATTGCTGAACTACTACCCTTAGTAACGATAGTGTTATTGTCATTGACCCTTGGCGCTAGTTTGAAAGAACTCGGCACAGGTTATTTTATCGCTGGAATCGTCGGTGAGTATTTACCCTTAATTCTTGTCGTGCCTATGTTGTTTATTGCGGGTGCTGTTATTTCATTTAGTACGGGAACTTCATGGGGCACTTTCGCCATTTTAATCCCGATTGGCGTGCCATTAATTCAAGCACTTGGTTTACCACCCTCACTAGTGATTGCTGCTATTCTAGGTGGCGGTATCTTTGGAGATCATTGCTCACCAATTTCTGATACAACCTGTGTCTCAGCTATCGCGTCAGGCTGTGATCTACTTGAGCATGTTAAAACCCAAATGCCTTATGCGCTATTTGGCGGAGCGTTAACACTTGTGGCTTATGTTATCGCAAGTATTGTCATGATTAATTTATAACTTCTTTGTTTGCCATGAGTTGAAACGTATTTTAATTGTCTATTAATTACTGAAGATTCAAAAACTAAGAATGATGAGGAGTAATAATGAAAAAAACGTTACTGATATTAACTTGTTTACTGTTATCAGCCTTTGTTAATGATGTTTTGGCAGAGAAGGTTCCTTTTGCTATCGCTATCCATGGTGGTGCTGGCACCATTGAAAAAGATCGTTTTACACCTGAAAAAGAAGCTGCTTACCGAGCTAAATTAAAAGAATCTGTTGAAGCTGGTTATACGGTGCTTGAGCAGGGCGGTACTAGCCTTGATGCGTTAACAACGGCAATAAATATTCTTGAAAATTCACCATTTTTCAATGCAGGCAAAGGCGCTGTTTATACTCATGATGAAACACATGAAATGGATGCTTCAATTATGGATGGGAAAAACCGTCAAGCTGGCGCGGTTGCTGGGGTTAAACATATCGAAAATCCGATAAACTTAGCGCGCTTAGTGATGGATGAATCAGTACATGTCATGTTAAGTGGTGCAGGGGCAGAATCTTTCGCTCAAAAGCAAGGTGTACAGTTAGTTGATAATAAAATTTTTGATACGGACCACAGATATAAATCACTGCAGCGTGCTAAAGCCAAAATGAAAAAGGCTGTACAACAAAAGAAAGACTACCAAGCAGCTCATTTTGCTTTAGATACCGAATATAAGGTGGGTACTGTCGGCGCCGTGGCGCTTGATAAATTCGGTAATATTGCTGCAGGCACTTCTACTGGTGGTATGACAAATAAACGATTTGGTCGTATTGGTGATTCCCCCGTCATTGGTGCAGGTACTTTTGCTGATAATGCTTCATGTGCTGTTTCGGCGACGGGTCATGGAGAATTCTTTATTCGTTATAACGTAGCCGCTGATATTTGTGCCAGAGTTCAATATCAAGGCAAGAGTATTGAGCAAGCGGGTAAAGAAGTTATCCATGATGTGCTCATGCCTGTTGGTGGCACAGGTGGTGTGATCATCATAGATACTAAAGGCAATATCAGCTTACCGTTTAATACCAAAGGTATGTACAGAGCGAGTAAATCTGCAAGCCAAGCGACTTATGTGGGTATTTTTAAAGATGACTAATCAATTTTCTATTTTCTATTTTCAATTATCAAATAACAAATATCAAATAACAAAATAGAATAGCAAGAATATCTGCTTGGTAAGTTATTGGTTACGCGAAGATTAGTGACTTAACTTTTAGTTTTTTGCTACTGCAATCTTTGATCTAGATCAAGTTTTTCTGTCTATCATTAGCATTATCGGCTAGAATCCGCGCCATATTTTAGTCGATTAACCGTAGTACAGGAAACTAGACCATGTCTCACCACGAAGAAGATTTTAAAGATCCAGCCTCTTTCAAGCACTTAGCAATGATCCTTGTGGCAATGTTTGCTATGCCTTTATTACCTATGGTTATGGGTTGGTTTACGCTTTTGCGTTAAGCAATATTAACTATTACTGGCGAGGAGCGCCTGCTCCTCACAGTCATTTTTCTTTTCTACACTCATTTTTACTTCCCTTCTTTACTACCTAATACCAATCAGTATTCTCGTTATTCACAATAAAATTTACTATCACCGTTATGCTGCGGATATGCTGCATTTAGTCTTGTAAACACGTTTATTTATCGTTATTTCCTAATTAATGTTGCGCTTTATTGTTACAGTATCTCCAATGTAGCCTATCCCTAACTTAAAAGTGAATCGAATGCCTGATATAGCAGTTCTCGCGGTTTTTATTCCTACCTTCTTTTTTGTCTCGATCACGCCGGGCATGTGTATGACATTAGCGATGACCCTCGGTATGAGCATTGGAGTGCGTCGAACCATGTGGATGATGATTGGTGAACTCATTGGTGTCGCCATTGTTGCCATCGCTGCGGTATTTGGCGTTGCTGGTATCATGCTTAATTATCCTGAGGTATTTGAAGTGTTGAAGTGGATTGGTGGGGTATATTTGGCCTACATAGGCATTAATATGTGGCGCTCAAAAGGTAAAATGTCGATAAGTGACAATACACCAAGCGATGTCAGCCGTTATTCTTTATTCACTCAAGGGTTAGTCACCGCGATTGCTAACCCAAAAGGCTGGGCTTTTATGATTTCCTTATTACCTCCTTTTATTAGTGTCGATCGCGCAGTAGCACCACAATTACTGATGCTGTTAAGTGTGATTATGTTCACCGAGTTCACCAGTATGATGGCTTACGCGACGGGCGGTAAGAGTTTACGACTGTTTTTAAGTCGCGGTGATAATGTCAAATGGATGAATCGCATTGCTGGTAGCTTGATGATAGCTGTTGGCATTTGGCTAGCAGTGAGTTAGTTAGTACTTAGCTAGGGCATAGTTAGTGGCTGCGCATGACTGAACTTAATCTAACAGGATTGAAGCTAGTCTAAGCTCAATTAAGAGCAACATTTATACCTTCATGCGCGATGAAATTCGCTTTCAGAGCAAGATCATAATACCATAGTCAAAGACTCTTTTTATTTCTTAAACGATAGGCCTTAACTATGATTAAGCTGCGTGATTTAGAATACTTAACGGCCATTGATAAACACAAACACTTTGGTAAAGCCGCGCAATCTTGTTTTGTTAGTCAGCCTACATTAAGTGGCCAATTAATGAAGCTGGAAGAGCAATTAGGTTTACAACTGGTTGAGCGTCATCGCCGTAATGTTATGTTAACACCTGCTGGGGAGCAACTAGTTCAAGAAGCACGAAAAGTATTACAAGCCGCAGGGCAATTTGAATCTTGTGCTAAAGCCTTGCTTGACCCGTTTGCTGGCGATCTACATTTAGGTTTAATACCAACATTAGCGCCATATTTGTTGCCGCATATCATGGCAGACCTCAATACCGCATTACCTAATATCAACTTCTTTTTACATGAAAATCAAACCAAGGTGCTATTGCAGCAATTGGACGAAGGGAAATTAGACGTTTTAATTTTGCCCTATCTGGAAGAAATGGAAAAATTTGAATCATACCAATTGTTTGATGAACCACTGATGCTGGCAACACCAAAAAATCATCGACTTGCCGATAAAAAAGATTTATCACTCTCCGACTTACATGATGAAAAAATTCTTACTTTAGCTGATGGTCATTGTTTAAAAGATCAAGCGATGGGATATTGTTTCTCTGCAGGTGCTAAAGAAGATAATAGTTTTCAAGCAACCAGCTTAGAAACATTACGTCATATGGTGGCTAGCGGTATGGGCATTACTTTGTTACCTGCTCTTGCTGCACAAGGTAATTTAGCTAGCGACACGATTCATTATGGCCAGTTTCAAACCCCTGTACCTGTACGTGGTATTTCTTTGGTGATAAGACCGAATTACTCACGCATGCAATGTGTTAGAGCGATAGTGGCCAGCGTTAGGAAATCGCTGAGCGATATTATTCACTAGCTATTTGTCGCTACTTACTAATGAGCAATAAAAAAGCAGCACCTTAGTGCTGCTTTTTTATTGCAAGCCTCACAGGCTACTTAACTGTTTTAAGATCTTTGATGGGATTCCACTGTCCAGATTTAACTTTGTAGCTTGAGCCGTAAGAGCGCCAAGTTACCGACCATTCATCAACTTTTCCTGTGGTGATATTATTAATTGCATCGTCCCCACAGTTAATACTTAACGTATAAGTACCATCCTTATTAGCGATTGCGTCACGGCCATTAAGGACATTATTCCCTATTGGCAGTAACCAACCTTCAGCGTCATAGAGTGTGAATGACCAAAATTCATCAACACGAGGATCTTCAAAGGTAGTCTGCATACATTGAGTTCCCTTAATGTTAGTAGACATCTGATAATTATTAACACTAAACGCCATGCCACCCCAACCAGCTGCATTAGAAAGAGAGCGGGTTAATGGGTCAATGGTATCCTTATCGTAGGCGTACTCTAGGAAGATACCTGAGCCAATAGCTTGTTTATTTAATTTTGACCATAGTGCGTCTCGGTCTGCTCTATCATAATGAGGAGTGATATAGGTACGAGAACCAAAATCGGATACTGATAAGGTTTTTTGTGCTTTTCTTGCTTTCTCTAAACCTTCTTCGAGACCAATGCGAAAAATAACTAAAACAAAGCCATCAGAAGGCTTTACGTCGAAACCACCAGGTGTCCATACATAGTCATTGGCAAAGCCATTCTCATCTAAGACCAATGCAGATTGAAATATGCCATTATCTGGTTGTTCAATGTGAATACCGTTTTGGTTATCATATAAACCTACGGTGTAAAGTGTATCTCTGTTTGCTCGCACTGTAGGAGCAGGCCCAGCAGGGTAGTAGTCGGTTAAATCAACCGAGCTGTTCATGATCCCTTTACTGACCCACTTATTAAAGTTAACAGCTGTTTCAGCGTGATCAAAGTTTTCCATAGTCACGGGGATAGTCGTTTTGTAGTCTTGACCATCAATAGCTATAGCTGCTAATGCGCTACCACTAAAGAGAGAAGATAAAACGATTGTATAACCAAGTAATTTTTTTAAACTCATGTCTAGGTTCCTTTCTATTTTTGGCTAGATAAACAACTTAACCTATTGATAGTAGGCACTTTGCCAAGGAAGGTCAAATCATCATTGAGGTTGTTATGGTCTGAGTTTGACTGACAAGCCAACGATAAATATTCATAAAAGATATGCGTTTGGCGCATATTTATTAAAAAAATAACACCGCTTAATAAATACCTCGTGGTAAAAAGAGAGTGCTTGCCCACCGATTTATAGCATTAATGCTGCTTTGTGCCCAACTCTTGGATTTTTATTGTCGTTGTTAATTTTATGGTTTTGATAGCTTTTACCTATCATTTTAATAATTACTATCGATTATGCTAATCAAGCAGAGCGTTCTATTATTATCCCATCTTAAACGGAGCAACTCTCTCAACAGAGAACGCTTCAAAAACAATTACTTAAAATACTTAACTAAATAGGAGTTCATTATGAACCAATCAATTATCAATACTAAATTATTACCTTTTAACGCAACTGCTTTTCACAATGGTGAGTTTATTGAATTAAGCGAAAAAGATCTGGCGAATAAATGGTCTGTAGTTTTCTTCTACCCAGCTGATTTTACTTTTGTATGTCCGACCGAATTAGGTGACATGGCAGACCACTACGACGAGTTACAAAAAATGGGCGTTGAAGTGTACTCAGTATCAACCGATACCCACTTTACTCATAAAGCGTGGCACGATACTTCAGATACTATCAATAAAATTAAATACCCAATGATTGGTGACCCTACAGGCGCAATTACTCGCAATTTCGGTGTGATGATTGAAGAAGATGGTTTAGCACTGCGTGGCACCTTTGTTATTAACCCTGAAGGCGAAATTAAAGTTGCTGAAGTACATGATTTAGGTATAGGTCGAAGTGCAGCTGAGTTACTTCGTAAAGTTAAAGCAGCGCAATATGTTGCCGAGCATGACGGTGAAGTATGTCCTGCGGCATGGCAACCAGGTGCAGAAACCTTAGCTCCATCACTAGACTTAGTAGGCAAAATCTAAATTTTGAATTGTTAAGTTTTCCTCAAGTTAGTTTAAATGCCACTTACTTTTTGTTGCTCGAAAATCACATAGTCAAGCTATGCTCATTTCTCGCGCCTCAAGTAAGCGGCATTTAATTCGAATTTAAGTTCAAACTAGCGGCAAACTCAAAAGTTTAGCGTCATGAAACTGAGTTCTTTTCCATTACCACTTTCCACTTCCCCACGAATATCAGCAGAGGTCATTATGTTAGATACAAATTTACAAACGCAATTAAAGAGTTATTTAGACAACTTAAAAACACCAGTCGAGCTAATTACCTTTACTGATGAAAGCCCTAAGGCAAAAGAACTGGCTCAACTAGCGACACAAGTTGCTGAACTATCACCGTTAATTACTGAAATTAATGGTAATAATAGTGAACAAGCGGCCAACGAACGAGTGCCTTCAATGTTAGTTCGTTCTGTTGAAACAGGCAGTGAAATGCGCTTTGCTGGACTACCTATGGGACATGAATTTACCTCACTCGTGATGGCGTTGTTACACAGTGGCTCTCATCCATTAAAACTAGATAGCGAACAAATAGAGCAAGTTCGAAATCTTGAAGGCGACTTTGAATTTGAGACCTATATCTCACTAAGCTGCCAAAATTGTCCTGATGTTGTGCAAGCCTTAAATATGATGGCGGCAATTAATCCACAAATCAAAAATACTATGATTGATGGTGCGTTATTTCAAACAGAAGTATTTGATCGTGATGTCATGGCAGTACCTAGTGTGTATTTAAACGGTGAGCCATTTAGTCAGGGTCGTGTGTCATTAAGCGATATTCTAAATAAAGTTGATAAAAATGCTGGAGCTCGTCAAGCCAAAGCATTAGAAAATAAGGATACTTATGATTTCTTAGTTGTCGGTGGTGGGCCAGCTGGCGCCGCGGCGGCAATTTATGCCGCGCGAAAAGGTATTAATACTGGTTTAGTTGCAGACAGGTTTGGCGGTCAGGTCAGTGATACTATGGCGATTGAAA
>ERZ1027208.67-NODE-67-length-54179-cov-16.487769_pt1 | contig 54179 bp, 42 predicted proteins | sample MGYA00520867_ERZ1027208 | MGnify/ENA primary metagenome ERZ1027208 (study PRJEB33311, sample SAMEA4378413) | marine metagenome | biome: Marine biome; feature: Fjord; material: Water | collected 2014-07-20T08:00:00Z/2014-07-... | depth 75 m ... | reverse complement strand
AAATCTCACGATTTTGGCTTTTTTTATGCCTGAAATTCAAGATCATCGGTTTGGGTTCTTATTCACGGGCCCCCGCAACCACTTTTTTGTCTGAACATATCAAAAGCTGAAACCTCACGATTTTGGCTTTTTTTAGGTCTGAATCACCTCAAAGCAAGGCCTCAACCCTCTCGCCTTAAACAAAGCACCAAGGGTGAGCTCAATAACTTATTTAGCTACGACTAACCTAGAGCCACAAAAACTCAAAAACTCAAAAACTCAAAAACTCAAAAACTCAAAAACTCAAAAATTTTAACGCTAATTAAGAGCAATAAAATCATACTCAGCACTCTCGCCCCCTGCCTAATGATTATCATTCAAGCTACCTAAAATTAAGGCCTCAAACCTCTACAACGCAAAGCTGAAACATATGAACGTGAACTCATTTTCTTGTGTCAAAATCATCACGGCCTCTTATAGGGTAATCGCACTAAAAGATTACAAAAAATTACATTTCTATATAAGCACACTAATTACCAAAAGCTCACACCCAATTAAACCAAAAAAGACCCCAATACTAATTATTGATAGCTATTTGATACTTATTTGGAACTTTTAAGGCATTAGAGGTCATATTTACCAGCTTAAGGAATTACTATTCAAAATAATGACTTACATAAGATGCCCGGTCCAAAAATGAGACTTTTGTCACATTCTTGACTATTCACTGGCGTACAAATAACATCCTGTTACTGACTAATAACATTGTATGAGACACGAGTATAAGTTTGGTTTTAAACACACTTATGCATCTAAAGAGATCCGATGGCTTAGCCAAAAGATCACTGCTGTTAATGCGGTTAGGACTGATGATCCTTCTTGGGTGTACTTGCACATCAAATGCGCTTGCTGGCACAGCTGTTTCTTTAAGAGAAAGCTATGCTGGCAACTTGTCGTTTGAGCTTACGGGGGCTTCTTTTCGTACCACAGCAAATAACGTTAGCGCCTGTACCACTGGAACCTCAGCGTCAAATAGAATGGACACCATCCCAGTTGGCTCAACCATCAAGAAAGCCTACCTATACTGGGCAGCCTCTTCCTCTAGCACAACAGTGGATACCCAGGTGGTATTTAACAACCAAACCATCGACGCCGATAGAACATATAGCCACTACACAGGGCAGTGGTACTTTACTAATGCCGTGGCTGACGTGACATCCTTGGTTGAATCGACTCGTAACGGAAATTACGAAATGACAGGGCTGGATATCTACAGCACCCAGGCACACTGTGATACCCAGGTAACTTTAGGCGGCTGGGCTTTAATGGTTATCTACGAAGATGATGCGGAAGATTTCAGAGTATTAAACGTCTACGAAGGCTTTGAGTACTTTCGTTACGACTCACTCACACTGAATCCTGATAATTTCAAACTACCCAGCAACCCTAATGGTAAACACGCTCATATTACATGGGAAGGCGATGATAGCCTTGGCGGCGCAAGTGAGTTTCTGACCTTCGAAAGCAACTCTTTGGGAGCAGAACCATTCGACTCATTCTCAAATGCTCAAGGCGGCTTAACCACTTACGGCCTCGATGTAGATGAATATGATATCTCTAGCTACCTGACAGAGGGAGGCACACAAGTCAGCACCACTTATAGTGCTGGCCAAGATGGTGTTTTATTAAGCGCAGAAATAATGAGCGTCTCCAACATCCCTGTTGCAGACCTGGCCGTTACCACATCTGACCCAACCGGTTGGCAACAAGGCAGCACAGTCACCAAAAAATATACCATCAGTAATAATGGTCCAAATGATGTTCCTACTGATAGTGTTCGTTTTACGACAACCCTTCCTACCGGTGTGAGTTTCACAGGCATTCAAGGCGATAGCGACTGGGTTTGCACGCCTAATCCAAACACAGGACAAACAATTAGCTGTATATATCAGAGTAAGCTCAGAAGCGGCTGGAGTGATTACTTAGATTTAAGTTTTGCTGTGGACAATGGCATTGCTGGGTCAAGCCTTACAATTGATGTGGCTGTCGATCATGACCTAGCCCCGTATGATATTTTTGATAACCATGGTGAAAATGATAACTATGCGTTTACCGTCCCAATAACAACCGACGCCACAACCGACCTTTCTGCCTCCAGTAAAACCTACACCAACCTAAGTGGTGACTTACTGCTAGCTGGCGACACCCTTCAATATACAATAACAATTAAAGATGCATCAGGCGTGGCCGCCAATGACATTCAAGTCACCGACAATTTGCCTGCAAACATATCTGGATATAACATTTTATCCTTCCCTTCTGGCGCCACAAATTCATCCACAAGTAATGGCGGTACCAATGGAACGGGCTACATAAACATACAAGATATCGACCTAGCCACCTCAACAGAAGAACAAATCGTCATTGAAGTATTCCTAGATGCTGGTACCGCAAAAGGAACATCATTGCAAAATACGGCTTCAATTATCTGGGATGACCCATCTCCTTTTATTGACCCAGTTAATTGGGTTGTGGATACCGGCGATATCACAGTTGTTGAACCTGATCTTTCAGTATCCCTTAAAGAAGCTGAGGATATTAACGGTGGCTGGCTGCTGCCAAATGAAACAGTCAGATATACCATTACTCTGAACGATAATCAGGACCTTGATTTAACCAGCCTTCAGGTGACAGATAATTTACCTGCTAATGTTTCGTCATTTTCTATTATCAGCATGCCAAGCGGCGCTAATGACTTTAGCCTGAGCAATGGCGGAGTTAACAGCACAGGCTTTATTGATATTCGCGACATTGATCTCGCATCCGCTTCTACCGAGCAAATTATCATAGAAGCCGTTGTTGATAGTAATGCACCTGATGCCGCTGACTTTAAAAACACGGCCACTATTTCATTAAACTCGACAAGCTGGAGCATTGAATCAAACGATTTAAACATTACACTTTCAAGTAACGAGCCAGCAGCTGGCAACAAACCCCTTTACCTAGACAGCTCTGTTCTAACCAGAAATCAACCCACAATAAATACAGAGCGAACCTTTGTTCATGGTGAAACACTTAACTGGACAATAGAAACCAACTTACAAAGTGACCTAGAATTAGCAGCCGGAGATATTAGATTTAACCTAGCCATAGAAGGCTATCGAACAGGCGGTGTAACAACTCAATTCACTGCCCTACTGTATTACAATGATAATATAGGTGGCGGTAACATTGACATTGCAACGACCACCATCCCTTACGGTAACTACCGAATTACAACGCTCTACGATGTATTTGCTGATATGCCCCTTGCCAGTGACTTAATCATTCCGTCAGGCAGCAGTATTTATTTATCGGTATTAAACGAATCTAACAATAATAACGCCAATCAATACAGCCGAATTGATGTACAAACGTTTAATAGCAATTTTTTCTCTGAAGTCATTCTTAATGCGAATACAGTAATCAATGTTGATGATATTAGTATCTGGGATCAAACATATGGCGACCCTACTGGCCCAGGAGTTGGCACTGTTTTAAATAATAGCCAGCCTGACACAAACCTATTTATCCGAGCCACTATTTCCGATCCATTTGGTGCGTTTGATATTAGCTCAGCTCAAATATCCATAACCAAAACAGACTCAAGCAATTATGATTTTTCTGCCCACCCTGACGGTAAACAAGATTTAATGACTCAAGTGGATACAACCGCTGACGATTACACGACAAATACCAAGGTATACGAAAAAGAAATCACGCTTTTGGAAGCGGGCGAGAGCATTGGCTGGTGGCAAATTTCTATCACAGGTTTTGAAGGTCTAGAAGCTGCGCCCGATCAAGTTATTCATGAGCGAATTGATACATTTCAGATTACGCCTTTTTTACCTGACATAAATCTAAGTAAGTCAATTAAAGTGGTTAATGATCCGATTAATCTAACCGTTAATCCTAAAGCCATTCCAGGTGCAGAACTCAACTATACAATCAAAGCTGTCAACACTGGCAGGGGAAAAAGCGATGATGCCTCCATAATCATCGAAGATGAAATTCCAGAGAACTCAGAACTTTATATTAGTGACTTAAGCTGCAATAATTTGGACCCTGAATTAGCACTTATCAATAATAATAACGGCCCTGTATGTTTTTTAACCGGAATTTATCCAAATGAAAGTGGCTTGAGCCTGGATTTTGCAAGTATAAAAGATATAAACGACAAGGTTTGGTTCGCAAAAGCCGATAAAGATTTCAGCTATGAACCTGACGACACAACAGAATACGATCCTGCCATTCGTTTTATCAGAGTAAAACTGGACGGTGAGCTAAATAATCAAGCAAAAGGCTCTACTGATGAGCCTAAATTTGGCCTTACTTATAAAGTGAAGCTTAATTAATGAACAATCAATTTGAACATCTGCTCGGGGGAGCACACATGAATACATTAAGAATAATTGGGGGAATATTTTCGTTAGCCCTGTTTGCAAACGAAAGTATAGCCGCAGGTACTTTAGCGGGTACCTCTATCGAAAACCAAGCAACCGTTACTTATGATGCCGGTGCAGGTACAGTTAGCGCATCTTCAGGAAAAGTGTTTGTAACCGTACAAGAGTTGATCAACGCCAATATAGTCTCTCAAGATTCTGCCAATGTGAGCGTTAGTTCTCCTCAAACAGATGCTTACTTAAAATTCCAATTAACTAATACGGGTAACGGCAACGAAGCATTTGAAATCAGCCAGCAAAACCTAACCGGAACAGACGATTTTGATGCAACATTCAGCAATGTATACCTAGATGATGGTGACGGTGTTTTTGAACCTGGAACTGATGACGTAATTTATGACAATAGCGCTGCACCAAGCATTTCCCCCGATGCTTCTATTGTTGTTTGGGTAGCTTCTAACATACCAGCGGCTATTACTGACGGTGATACAGCTGATGTCCAAGTAAAAGCCCTGTCAAAAACGTTCTCTGATGATGCGCAGAACTCACCTAACGCTGGTGATGTAGTGAATTCACAAGGCGACTCTGGAACAGATGCCGTAATGGGTACCAGCGGTGCAAATGCTGATGACGACGCCACTTTTATTGTTAGCGCAATAAGCGTAACCATTGACAAAATTGTATCAGCAGTTCGTGACAACCTAGGTGGCGGTACAGGATCACAACCTGTTCCTGGGGCTGAAGTTGATTACACCTTAACCGTTACGGTTATTGGTACTGGTGATGCTGACAACATTTCAGTTAGCGATCCTCTTCCTACTGAATTAAAACTTAAAAATGACATTACTGGTGTAATCACGGTTGGGGGTGTGCCTGAAACAGCTTCATCAGCTGATACCGATGGCACATCTTATGATGCGAACACAAATACGATCACAGTAAATTTGGGCTCCGTAACAGCTGGTGACCCAGCTATTGCGATTGAATTTACAACTGTCATTCAATAAGAGGAAGTATTCATGAAAACACTTATCGCATTATTATTGTTGATTCCTAGCTTTGCATTTGCACAAGTTGAACTGCAAACCGATATATTCAAAATTATTGAAGTTCAACAAAAAAATGGCACCAGTAAAATTGAATGGGTAAAAGCTGACAACATTGTTCCTGGTAACAAGGTTGGCTATCGAATTTCCGTTAACAATAAAGGCACTGAAGCAGCAGCGGATATCGTTTTAAACAACCCAGTTCCAGAAAATACAACTTACGTTGCTGACTCGGCTCGCGGCGCAAACAGTAATATCGAATTCTCAGTGGATGGTGGCAAGCAGTACAGTAAGCCAGCCCAACTGTTTATAACTAAAGACGGTAAAAAACAACCAGCCACAGCAAAGGATTACACCCATGTGCGCTGGACGCTTCTTAAACCATTAGGTGCCGGAAGTGAAAGTTCAGTGCAATACGCAGTACAAGTAAAATAAAACGAAAGACATATACACCCATGAAATCACGTTGTATTCATGGAAAACTAACGACTAACTTAACTATTAATAATAATTTCTCGGGAGAAACCAATGAAATTAAATAAAAACATTACGGCCCTTGCTGCAGCTGCGGCTCTTGGCATTAGTGGTCAGGCATTTGCAGTTGGTACATCTGCCGGAACTGCAATATCAAATACTGTTGACCTTAACTACTCCGTTAGTAGCGTCGCACAGGATGCTGTTACAGCAACAAGCAACTTCATCGTTGACAATCGCATTGACGTTACCGTGGTATCAAATACACCAACGGAAACTATCGTTCCAGGCCAACTACAAGTGCCATTCCAGTTCACAATTACAAACCAAGGTAACCTGGCCCAGTCATACGAATTAGCAATAGCAAATGCGACTACTGCTGACGTTGCTACTGATACTGAAGATACATCCTCTCTAACTGTGACATTTTATACTGCTGCAGACAAATCTACTGCCGTTCCCCTAGTAGGTGGCGAGCCTGTATTAAGCTTAGCTAAAGACTCAGCTGCTACACCAGTATGGGCATTCATCGATTTCCCAACAACAACCGACCAAGCAACTCCAAACGATAAACTAGTAAATGATGATATTGTTGGCTTATTAATGTCTGCTACCGCTGTTGAGGCAAATGGGTCAACAATTACACCTGATGTTACAACGGACAAGAATGATTCCACTAATTTAAACATTGAAACTCTACAAGTGTTTGCAGAAGATGCTTCTGGCAGTAACGTAGCATACGACGGAACTTTCACTGTCACTTCGGCAGTGACCATATCTACCGCAAAGTTTGAAGATCCTAGTACTCCAGGTGCAAGCCCTGTATTAGACGTAAATGTAATCAACGATTCTATTTGTAAAGGTAGCAACCTTGTTGCTTCTGATAATGTAGATTACTCTGTCGGTTCAGGTAATAGCTGTGATGCTTCAGCTCCAACAGACTACACACCTAAAGCAATTCCAGGCTCTCAAATACAGTTCACATATGAAGCTAAAAATAACGGTGCGCTTGATGCTGGCTCTGTAGTGTTTAGCGAGGTACTTCCAGCTGAGTATCTAGATGATTCCCTAGAAAATGCAACCCTTTCTCATAACCTTAACGTCAATGAAACTCTAACAGTAGTAACCGATACACCTGATGTAGCAAATGAAGTTCGCTATGATAGCGCTACGGGTACCATCACATTATATGTTGGAACTGTTGCTGCTACTGAAGAATTTAAAATAACCTTTACTGCTATCGTGGAATAACTCTGAGTGATTCCAAGTAGTAAAAATAAATCAGCGTTTACTTCGGTAATCGCTGACCTTACTCAAAACGCCTTGTGCGTTTTGAGTCGAGGCAAAGCCAAAAACACTGCGCTAGATTTCTCTGCTAAAAGAGAAAAACTAGGCGGTGTTTTTGCCGTTGCTTTGGCATCACTATTTTCAAGTACTGTATTATTCTCACAAACCAGTATTGCAGCAACCGAACCTAATACCACCATTAGTAATACAGCCTATGTCAATTATGATTTTCGCGGACAGGGTTATCAGATAAACAGCGGTGCTACCGATTTTATCACTGCCCGTGATTCATCGGGGGCAGGTACTCCTGCGATTATAACGTTAATGCACAACGGCATTGATTTTGCGGGACAGTTACAAGCGGCCCAAGCGGGTTCGGGGGCAAGTCCCTTATCCAACACTGGCTCACAAATAAGTGTTTCTAATTCCTCGACTATTAACGCACGTTCTTTTTCAGGAGCGAGCGCACGATCTTTCACAAATATTTCAGCCCGAACCACCGCCAGTTCTGGCGGGGTTGCTATTAACGGTTCGTTTATGGTTCAGCCAGGTCAATGCGCTACTGATTCAAGTGCAACAAATTTAGTACCACAACCGGTTCCGCTGGATTATCAAGGCGCAGCACTCACTCTACCCGGCACTTTAAATCTTGCCAGCGATGAATTCTTTAAAGTGGGGGATACCATTTTTGTTCACCTGCAAGATCTAGATCAAAACCAAGATCCAACTCAAATTGAAAAAATCGTGGTCACCATTTTAAGTGATGACGGAAACGACCAAGAAACCATTCAATTAACCGAAACTGAGGTTAGCTCGGGGTTATTTACCGGGTATGTTCAAAGTGTTGATGTGAATGCTGTTGGTGCGACCGCATTTAACTGTGAGCTATCAGTGACTAATGACAGTTCGATGCAAGCCAGCTACCAAGATCAATTTGATGCACGCGATCTTGTTAAAGCTGGAGCACTGTTTGATCCAAACAGCTATGTGGTAAACGCTGATACCGGTGAGTATGTAAATGGTATTGAAGTAACCTTAATAGACACAAACACTGATTTAGCAGCTGATATTTTAAGCTCGGAAGGTGGGATTTTTCCTAACCCTGTTACAACTGGCAGTACCGTTCAAGATAGCAAGGGCAATGTTTATACCTTTCCTTACGGCGGCTTCTCTTTTCCTGTTCTGGCAAGTGGTGATTACCGCGTTCAAGTGGGCACAAGTGCATACCATGACTACCCTATTGACCCTTTAAAATCACTGAATGATATTAATGCCCTGCCCAATGGCCCCTTTAACTTAGACGAGCAAGGTAGCCGAGCGTTAGCGTTCACATCGGGCATTACTTTCCGTTTAGATGTTCCCCTAGACCCTAAAGACAATAATGTACTTCTGACAAAAACCAGTAACAAATCAAGAGCCGGTGTGGGTGAACTTGTGCGCTACAGCATTAATTTGGCTAACTCTGAAATCCCAGGCACCAATGTTCACTTGAACGATCAACTGCCTCAAGGTTTCAGGTATGTAGCAGGCAGTGCAACAGTAGACGGCGCAACCATTGCCGACCCTGTGATTGAAACCGATGGTCGAGGACTCACTTTCACATTTGCGAATATCGCCGTAGAAGAAAGCTTTACACTTAACTACGTGGCCAGAATCGCTGTTAACACCCCTGTTGGTCAAGCCACCAACAAGGCGTGGATTGTGGATCAGGAAGACATTGCTGGCGAAGGAATTTTAGTCAGTAATGTGGCAGTCACACACACCGAAATCATTGAAGACTTATTCAGTGAAAGCGCCCGTTTATTTGGTCGCGTTTATATTGGTGACTGTAACGGCAATGTTGAGCAAGAAGGCATCAGTGGCGTTCGAATCTACCTCGAAAATGGCACTTATGTCGTGTCTGACGAAGACGGTATGTGGCACATTGAAAGCCTAGAAGCAGGTAGCCATGTTGTGCAACTGGATACTGACACCTTGCCTAAATATCTTGATCTAGTGGCGTGTGATAATTACGGCTCTCATGCTGGCAGTGAATTCAGTCAATTTGTTGATGTGGCCAAGGGCACCATGTGGCGTACCGATTTTGTAGTAAAACTTAAACCACCAAGTTTAGGCGAAGTAACACAACGCTTAAGCAGCCGTGTTGTTCAGTTAAATGAAGATGAACTTAAAACGTTTGAATCACCTGTTAAACAAAAAATTAATTACCGCTTAGACCTTAGTGGCACCGAAGTGATTTTGAAAAAACTTCGCGCCATGATTATGCTGCCTGAAGGGGTTCAATATAAAGCCAACAGCGCAGTGTTTGACGGCCGTGAGATTGACGAACCCAAGTTATATGACGCTCAAACATTATTATTTACATTAAATGACCCAGGTAATGACTGGCAACATTTACTTGAATTTGAAGGCTGGATTACTAAAGATGCCAAGCCAGGAGAGTTAACCACGCGTTCAATTGCCATGTTTAATGCCCCTAGCCAAAATAATCAACGCACTCCCGTGGCACTTACGTCTGCATTACTGGCAATAGTGCCTGCAGATAAAAAAGCGCACAAACCAGAAGAAGCCCCAAAGTTTGGATCGTTTAACCCTGATTTAAGTGATGAAGATAAAGCCGCGCTTGCACCTGTATTGCAAACTCTTAAAGGCTTAAAAAACTTACAACTTGAAGTGGCTGGCCATACCGATAATGTGCCCATTGCACGTCGTAGCCGTCATATTTTCCAAGATAATAAAGCCCTATCACTTGCTCGCGCCAGAAGTGCGGCTAACTATTTAGCTGAGCAATTAGGTCTAGAGCCAAACCAAGTTTCCATCGCTGGCCATGGTTCACGCAAACCTCTTACTAGAAACTCTAGCAGTGAAGCCCGTGCTAAAAACCGTCGTGTTGAAGTGAACATATTAGGCGGCAGTAACGGCATGAGCATCGCTCAAGCGGATTCAGGTAATCAACTTGTGGCTACAATGGGCGTGGCACCTGGTGGCTTTGATTTCCCGATAGAAGCCACTGCATCAGGCCCAATTCGAAACGTAATTACCATGCCAGAATTTGATAAAGCATATCTGGCCCAAACCGATTCTAAGTTCGAATGGCTATGGCCTAGCGAGGGATACCTACCTAATATCCCATCCACAAAAGTGGCGGTTAAACATGAAAATGGTCAACGCATTCAATTAAAGTTAAACGATGCCCCTGTTAGCGAATTAAATTTCTCTGGTCGTGAAAAGTACGCCGCAAATAAATCAGCCATCAGTATGTGGGCCGGTGTGGATTTAAAAGAAGGTAATAATGTATTTGAAGCTTCTTTACTAGACAGTGATGACAACATCATTGACCGCAAAGTATTTGAATTGCATTACGCGGGTACACCAACCAAGGTTAAATTGGTTGAAGACGAAACTAAAGCCGTTGCCGACGGTGTGATTGCACCTGTTATTGCCGTTCAATTATTTGATAAAGACGGCTATACCGTTCGCGATGGCTTGCAAGGTGAATTTACAGTTGATGGACCCTACTACGCCCTAGACCCAAATAAAAACCAAGCACAAATCAACAGTAACGATTTCAAGCCAAACTATGAAATAACGGCAGAAGGCATCGCTTATATTACGTTAGAACCGACTACACAAGCTGGTGAAGCGGTTATCCGTTTTCCTTTAGCTAACGGACAAGAAGAAGAGATTCGAGTATGGCTGAAACCTCAGAATCGCGAGTGGATGTTAATCGCATTAGGTGAAGGCACAATAGGTTATCAAGATATTAGTGGGCATGTAGAAAATGCTAAAGCTCACGATCAAGAAGACGGTTTTTATACCGATGGTCGCTTAGCCTTATTTGCCAAAGGTCAAATACTAGGAGACTGGTTATTAACCGCCGCATATGACAGTACAAAAGGTAAAACATCTCCTTTTGAAAAATTATTAGATCCGAACAAGTACTACACCCTTTATGGGGATAACAGCCAGCAGAAGCTAGATGCATCCATGGAAGGAAAACTGTATTTAAGAGTTGAGAAAGATCGCTTCTATACTGTGTTTGGTGATTACAATACTGACTTAAACAATACTGAGCTAAGTAAATACCTGCGTAAATTCCATGGTATACAATCTGTATTCCAGGGCGATACTGTTAGCTTTAATGCATTTGTGACTGAATCCGCTCAACGCTTTGCAAGAGATGAAATTCAAGGTGATGGCACGTCTGGTTTGTATACGTTATCTAACAAAGATATCTTAATTCAAAGTGAAACCATTAGTATTCAAGTACGTGATCGCTTTAGAAGTGAGTTGATTCTAAGCGAAGTAGAATTGGCAAAAGATTCTGATTACAGCATTGATTATATTGATGGCACGATCTTCTTTAAAGCCCCGGTTCAAAGCACTGATGAGAACCTTAACCCTAGATACATTATCGCGCGTTATGAAACAGAAGATGCCAGCGCCAATGATATTACATACGGTGGTCGTGCTGCGGTTCATGTATTAGATAAACGCGTAGAAATTGGTGCAACCTTAATCAGTGAAGAATTGGGTACCGATGCTAAAACATTAAACTCTGTTGATTTACGCTTAAAACTATCTGACGCCCTTGAAATACGAGCAGAAGCGGCTTCAACAGACAATACAGATAACGGAATCAACACACTGGCATCCGCCAACTACGTGAGCCTAGATTACCGCGGAGAGCAATTGCAAGCAAAGGCTTACATCCGAAACCAAGAAGCAGGCTTTGGCTTAAACCAATTGAATGACAGCGAAGGTTCCACTGAAAAAGCCTCTGTTGAAGCCAGTTATTATTTCACTTCGCAAAAGTATGTAAACGCCCTATTCAGTGATCAAAATACATTGGGGAATCAGCAACGCCAAACTATGGCCGAAGTGAAATTAAATAATGAATACGAACTTGGACGCTATCACCTAGGTGTTAGAACACAGGATTCGAGCAGCGCAACGGGTGATACTCAATCTGTTCAACAGCTATTAGCTGGTCACTCTTATACGCTTCTAAACGGAAAACTATTATTGAATGCCGACGCCGAAGTCAACGTTAAGCGAACTGAAGACGTCTATGACTTAGTAAGATTAAGCACTGACTATCGTTTAACAGAAGCCGTCACCTTATTTGGTATCTTTGAAACTGGCTTTGAAAAAGAAGCACCACAACGCACTGTATTAGGTTTAAGAGCTAAACCTTGGCAAGGCATGCAGGTCAGTAACAGTGTTGAAGAACAACAGAGTAAAGATGGTACACGCTTATTTGCCGTGCACGGTTTAAATCAAGAAATTAATCTAGATGAAAATTGGCAGATCAGTTTTGGCTACGACCAAGCTAATGATCTACAAAATTCAATTAACGATCAAAACTTAGTTGCCAGTACCTCTGAAGATTTTTATGCAATCTCTACCGGTTGGGGGTATCGCAGCCCTACATGGCAGTGGACTAACCGCATAGAATACAGAGAAAGCGATTTAAATAAAAAATGGAACGGCATCTCTGGTTTGTATCGCCCTATTGCGCTTGGTTTAGCCATGGGAATCAATGGTGAATATCGCTTAGATAACGGGCAAGAGTCTGATACTGAGTTTAAGCAAGTTGAATTCAACATTGGACTACGTCCTCTTAAGTTTGGTTTAGCTTGGTTAAACCAATCAAAATACATTGAAGAAGATCAAACCAACTCAAGTGGCACGCTTACCAGTACTCGCTTAGTCAATAACACTCACCTAAACATGCGCTGGCACGACACTCAATTAAGCGTGCAGTACGGTCTTAAATACATTGATGAGACTATCGATGCCATAGATTACAGTGGTGTGATTGATTTAATCGGTACTCAGCTGCGCCACCACATTACTAAAAAATGGGATTGGGGTTTACAAGCGCAACGCCTATACGATTATGAATTAGAAGACAGTCGTCATAGCTATGGCGTAAGTATTGGCTTAATACCCGCTGAAAATACTTGGGTAAGCTTTGGTTATAATTTTGCGGGATTTGATGACAGCGACTTTGATGAAGCTGGATACAGCGGCCACGGTATTTACCTGAAAATTCGAGTCAAAGCAGACCAAAATAGCTTAAGTGCTTTAAAGTCATACTTTAAATAGCAGCGGTTAAATTGCCTCGACAAAACATTATACTGTACGAGCTTGCTCGCAAGCGATAAGTGCACTTAAAACAGCAAGCCTGATTCGCGTGCGAGCACGCTCCTACAAAACCTCACCTGTACGAGCTTGCTTGCAAGCGATAAACATAATCCCAAAGTATGCTTTGGCATTACAAACAATTAACGTGACTTAATTTTTTAATGAACTGATATCCGATTCCCGTGCTAGCACGCTCCTACAAGCATCATTTGGCTTAGCAGACCAAGACCCACCAGCACGGGCATGAATAACAATCTAGCCCAGTCAGATTTGCCTACATATCTTCTGGTGAATTAATGTTTTTAAACGCCGTTGTCTGTGCGCTAAAGTCCACATCCTTTGCGTTCACGCGCTCCAACCATTGATACGTTTTACGCCCTCCTGACAGCAGGTACATTTGTAAATCTTCTGCCAGCGAGCGATGCAATAATAAATGTAAATTCTGTCGACGCTTACCATCAAAGACGACATTGGCATAACTGACGTTATCGCAAGCAAACTGAGTCATTACGTCAGGGTAATTCGCAGGAAGGTTTGGTGTGTCGCAAGGGCTGAATAAGACCCAGTCTGACTTTGCTGCCTGTAGACCGGTTAATATGCCCAACAAAGGCCCGGCAAGCGGCCCGATGTCTGGATGTAGAACATCCTTAATGGTCACAAACCCAAGGTGCTCATAAGCTTGTTTATGCTCATTAGTATTCACCCATAGATGCTGTGAACCCAATAAACTGTCCGAAACCCAAGCAACCATTGGCTTACAGTTAAAAGAAGCGACCTTGGTTTCGTCCAACTGAATACCAGAACTTTCTGCAGTGGGAGAGTGATACTCCATCAAGCCTTTATCTTGGCCCATTCGGAGACTTTGCCCACCAGCCAGTATCACTGAATCAAATTTCATGATATTTCTTAAGTTACCTATATATAGGCATTTAACCTTAATATAAGGTGTTATCAAAGGGTCTTGTAACATTATTCCCCTTGACTCATTTAAAGCAAAGCAGTCTAATGCCCCCTACATTCAGCGAACGAGTGTTTACCGAAATTATGAATCGACACCTTAGAGAACCCTTTTCTGGTTTAAGCCATTTATTTGGGGCTTTAATGGCCCTTGCTGCCATTCCTTACATGCTTATGGATCTACCTCAGGTGAACACTGGGGCTTACATCGCCAGCTATCTTGTATTTGGGCTAAGCATGTTCTTAATGTTCTTTTCGAGTGCGGTTTACCACTTAATGGAAATCAGCGAATCTGGGATCCGCATACTTAAACGCGTTGACCACATGGCTATTTACATAATGATTGCTGGCTCATACACACCTTATTGCTTGCTTGGAATAGACGGAAACCAAGGCTGGATCATGTTTGCGGTGGTATGGGGAATTGCTGTTTTAGGTATTCTGACAAAAATATTTTGGCTGCATGCCCCTAGATGGTTCAGTACTCTGTTGTATCTAGCAATGGGTTGGATCAGCTTATTTGTTTATGAACCGCTAAGTGACTCTTTATCAGCTGGCGCCATCGACTGGCTTGTATACGGTGGCATCTGCTACACAGTTGGAGCGGTTGTTTACGCGACTAAATGGCCCAACTTACACACTAGATTTGATTTTCACGATCTATGGCACATCTTTGTATTAGCGGGCGCAGCGTGTCACTTTGTGAGTATTGGCATTTATTTATAAGTGACCAGCAAACTTTGACAAGAACACGATAAAGCCTCAATAAAAAAGCCTGCATTTGAACTGCTGGCTTTTTTATTGCTGGCAAACAAACCATCAAAGAAGGCTAAGACTCTTCTTTTTCTGAAATTTCTTTAAGCGCCTGTAAAAAACTATCAACTGGCTGGCCACCACTGATTAAATACTTATTGTTAATGATGAATGCAGGTACCGAACTGATGCCCATGGATTTATATTTAGACTCTTCATCCTTTACTGCTTTTTGGTAGTCATCATCATTCAACACCGCTTGCGACGCTATTGGGTCAAAGCCTACCGATTCAGCCACTGAGACTAATACCGCTTGATCGCTCACATCTTTCCCATCTGAAAAATACGCTTTAAACAATGCCAGCTTCAACTCTGTTTGTTTGCCTTGCTCTTGTGCGTAATGTAATAACACATGGCAATCAAGTGTGTTATAAATCCTGGCGCGCTGCTCAAAGGTAAACTCTACCCCAGCTTGTTTGCCCACATCTTTAATACGTTGTTTGTTTTCCTTAAGTTGCGCCTCAGTTAAACCGTATTTTTCTTCCAAGTGCTCATTTATATCCTGCCCTTCTTTCCCCATGTATGGGTTTAGTTGGAACGGGTGCCATTCAATTTTTGCACTGATGGATTCTGATAGTTGATCCAGCGCCTGAGTTAGATTGCCATAACCGATAGCACACCACGGACAGACCACATCACTGACAATATCGATTTGAAGTTCTTTCATTATAAAATGCACCTATCACATGAACACGTCTATTTGACGCGAAAAAGATCTGAATAACTAGATGCTTTAAAGGAACACTGATTTTTAGAGGATAGAGGGTTGGCTTAAGGAAACAGGTATAACATTTAGCTTGAAGGCTATAACCAGAGAGGAGATCGAAAATTAATTTGAGCCTAAACTGGCTCGCCGTTGGCGAGCCGTTTGATCACTTAGATTTAGATATCTAAACGGTATACATCACTTAGCTGACGGCTTTCATTTACAGTCACATTTAGGTTGTTCACCTTGCCGTCACTTAATCCGTAAATCCAACCGTGTATCGCAAGCTTTTGGCCATTGGCCCATGCATCTTGAACAATGCTGGTATGGCTTAGGTTATAAACCTGGCGAACAACGTTTAGTTCGCATAACAAGTTCAGTTTGTCTTCGTCAGACTGTAATCCGTTAAACATGTCACGCTTGTTATGGTAAAGGTCACGAATCTCTAAAAGCCAATTGTCAATCAAACCCAGTTTTTGGTTTTCCATGGCGGCTTTCACCCCGCCACACCCATAATGCCCACACACAATCACATGACGCACTTTTAATACTTCTACCGCGTATTGCAGCACAGATAATAAATTCATATCCGTATGCACAACCATGTTGGCTACATTACGATGAACGAATAATTCACCCGGTAATAAACCCACAATTTCATTCGCAGGTACTCGGCTGTCACTGCAACCAATCCATAAATAATCAGGGGCTTGTTGTTTTGCTAAAGTAGGGAAAAAATCAGGATCTTTCTCACTAATATCCTTAGACCACTTACGGTTATTTTCAATCAAGTCCTGTAGGGATCTGCTGTCTTTATCCATAATTACTCTCACTGAATACTAATAATTTTTTAATTCTCAGGAGTGTACCGATTTAAATAATAGATTTAAACAAGGCGAGTGTTTTTTCGTTCAAGACTAAAAAATACGGGTTAAGATTGACCACAAACAGGGCACGATGCCCGTTTTAGTACATTAAATTGATTCCATCGACTGCTTAAACCATCAAAGCTGATAAGCTTGCCTGCCATGTTCTCACCTACGCTTGAAATCAGCTTAATGGCTTCTAAGGCTTGGTGTGTTCCCATCATGCCAACCACCGGCGCTAAGATACCGGCAGAGGTACAGGTTTCTTCTTGATTATTGCTTTCAGGGTAAACACATTGATAACAGGGCTTATCAATTTGACTTGGGTCCACCACCATCAGCTGCCCTTCAAAACGGATTGCTGCTGCTGACACAAGCGGTGTTTTTAGCTTTAGACAAAGCCGATTATGCAAACAGCGACTGGCACTATTATCCGTACAATCCAATACGACGTCAGCTTGCTCTATTAATTGTGCCAACTGCTCTTCTGATAACTCATGATCAAATGTATGAATAGACAATTGAGAGTTCAAATTCGACAGCATGCTTTTGGCTGATTCTACTTTTGATTGGCCAATGGTGTGTTCGTTATGCACGATCTGGCGCTGTAGATTACTGGATTCAACCACATCAAAGTCACATAAAGTCAGAGTCCCGACACCTGAACTGGCTAGGTACAAGGATGCACTAGACCCCAACCCACCTAGCCCCAAAATAAGGGCGTGAGAGTTCAGTAGCTTTTCCTGGCCGTCGTAGTCCATTTGCGGAAGTAACAAGTGGCGACTATATCTATTTAATTGATCATCATTCATGGCTCGTAGCTTAACAATTCACAGAGTTGGCCGATATATTAAAATATGGGTATTTCATTGATTCAAATCGCTTTTTTAATCTTTATGGGCTGGGTGCTTGCTGGGTGTGGCGGCTCGGGTGGCGGCAGTAGCAGTGAATCTTTAAACCAGCCAGCTCTTCCCACTCCTCCAATTTCAAGAATTGAGCTGGGTGATGACTTTGTAGGTTTCATTATTGGCTCTCAACCTCTTAGTACCGATAGAAGCTCATCAAATAGCCTAAAGTTTACCCAGCAATTATATGAACTGGATGCAGACAACAATATTGTGCCTGTTCCCATGTTTGACCTTACCGATACCCTTATCGACTTCACTGGCAACCTAAGTTATACCGATATTGAAAATGTCATTCCCCTTGATGTCATGGTTCTGAGCCCTGATTACCTATTATTGACTGTATATCACCGGAATTTTGATCTCGATGAAGACAATGATTATTTCAATTTATTAATCGACCTTCATGACGGCAGTGTCACGGCTGCTCCTGTTGGCTTAAACCCACAGGGTAACAGTGGGCGCAGTTCACTGACCCAAGCGGGCAGAGATGTGTTCCCTCCGGATTCACGCTGGAATGCCACCAATAATTTATATGTGGTCAGCGTTGATTACGATGAGCTAGGACTCATGCAATCTGTTGATTACGAACCAGATGATGGCCCTGAAATAGTGGATCATTATAATGATGTGCCCTGCCCTGTGGGCGGTCACAATGAAGAACCGACAGATGAATCGGTTGATGATGAAGTCACTCCGTCTGAAACAGCCACTGACGATACAGCCACTGACGATGCCGCGGCAGATCCTGATAACGAAGCAGAGCCCACTCCAACAGGGCCTACTTGCACAGAAACCAGTGCAACGACCGAAGATACGACCTCTGAAGAGATAAGCACTGAAGCTCCCACTGCAACAGAGACTGCTGATACAACAGCCAATAGTTTTAGCCAGCAAATAAGCAGCCGAGCTTTGGCTGATGAACCACCCATTCCTACAGCCATTTACCGAATGGATCTCTATGCTGGTAATCGCTACTCCCTAGAAAAGGTGAGTGCTGTAGATGACCGCCCGGGGTTAGGGCAGATTGTTATTAATAACAACGGTGTGATCGCCTATCGCAATGATGACGGCGGAGATAATAGCATTCGAGTGCTGCTACCTGATTGTGAAACCGAAACAGGCCGACTGAGCACTGTTTTGCTGGCCCCCTACACAACCCTTATTCTTGCTCCTGATCGAAATAACATCAGCAGTATTTTTGAAGTAACCGATTCAGGTATGAATAAATTAATTTTTAGTTGCAACGGTAATGTCGAAAGACAAGCCTATACCGGCTACTCAACCAAGGTTCGAGCATTAAAGTTGCCCTTTAATAGTCAATCCATAGCAACCTACGATTATGCTTACCCTTATTTTATAAACACCAGCTGTCAAAGTGCTGATCTATTTCCTGCACAACCAGGTTTTACCAATATTCTAGATCCTATGCCCATCTTGCCAGGAGTACCCTTAGATGATGTTCGCGGCTTACGTAAAAGCCAATTTTTCAATAATCGCCTATATTGCATTGGGTACGATGCTTCCTTAAGCCTTGCCATTGCTGAGCTTAATCCTGCTGACCGCTACCCACAATACGATTTTTTAGCCTTTGACTTTAGCGCATGGCTGCCTGACTTTAATACCTTACATGTACTCTCTAATGGAAACGCTCTATTTACTGGCACATCACGGGTTAGCCCAGAAATAAGAACCATCATGGTGGATACTTCTGGCGTAGAAACTGACCTTGGCACTGACCTAGGCGGGTTTACTGTGGGTCAGCAAATAGAAATTATCCCTCCTGGATTAGAATACACATTGCCAGTCTTAACAGAGACAGAAGAAGAAACAGAAACTGCTAATCAAACGCCATAGGATGTACCCCCTGACAGGTCAAACTGGTATTATGCTGGCAATATTTTTTAATTAAGTCGCATCATGCTAAATATAGATAGCCTGTCTCAGCTAAAAACACTCAAAACTCAGATCCACGACACCCACCAAGCCTCTATATTAGAAGGCGTTGTACGTGGCAGTCAGGGGCGATTCGGCTTTGTCGCCACCGATAAAGGGGAATCGTTTTTCTTAACCCCAGACGAGATGGGCAAAGTCTTTCCTGGTGATACCATTCAATTCACCACCATCGAAGATGACAAAGGCAAAACCCAGGCCGTTGTTGAAAAATTGATCAACTCTGATTTTAAAGCCTTCACTGGCCGCTTCCAAAAAAAGGGCAAGGCACAATTTGCCGTTCCAGATACCCATGGTCTAGGCAACTGGCTTTACCTGCCGCCTTCAACTTGCGAAGGCATTGAAGAAGATGACTGGATCAGCTGCGAGGTGACACGCCATCCGTTTCCGACAGGAAAACCACAAGCAAAAATCACCCGTAAAGTGGGCAAATTAGAGGACGCTGGTTTTGAACGTCAATACTCCATTGAAAAGTTCAAACTGAGCCACGAATGGCCAGAGACCACCCCGTCAGAATTAGCGCTTTTAGCTGAAGAAAACATTGGCACCATGAGCCAAGGCCGTGAAGACTTAACAGCCCTGCCGTTTGTTACCATAGACAGTGAACATACTCGCGATATGGACGATGCGCTTTACTCAGAAAAAACAGAATCAGGCTGGAATTTATTCGTAGCCATCGCTGACCCAAGTGCTTGGTTTGGTATGAACACCGCTTTAGATAAAGAAGCGGCTCGCAGAAGTAACTCTTTATACTTCCCTGGTCGCAGTCTTCCAATGTTGCCACAAGAACTATCAAACGGCTTGTGCTCGTTACTTGAAAATAAAGATCGCCTAGCCATCGTATGTAAAATGTCGATCAGCGCTACCGGTGAAACCACTGAATATACCTTTACAGAAGCGTTAGTGAGTTCAAAAGGCAAGCTTAACTACAACCAAGTTACTGACTTCTTGGATAATAATTCTGATGTGATTGGCTCTGAATTAACCGAGCACGTTAAAACATTGCACGCGACAACAGTGGCTCTAAACAGCTTCCGTGAACAAGACAACTTAATCATGGATGATCGCCCTGATTATTACCTAACCCTAGGTGACAACGGCAAGGTTCAAACGATTTTAAAAGCAGATAGAAACACAGCACAAAAATTGGTTGAAGAAGCCATGCTGGCAGCCAATCTAGCGTGTGCTCGTTACATGACGGGCTCTGACCTAGGTTTGTTTGTTGAGCACGCGGGCTTTAGAACAGAGCGTATCGGTGACATTAAAACCATTGTTGAACAAAACAATCTTTCTTTTGAAGGCGACTTCACTCAAGCTGATGGCTATAAAGCTCTTATTAAATCCTTGCCAAATGCTGATACTGATCGCCCACTAAAAACGCTTTTAAGCCGCTTTTTAATACGTAGCGAGTTCACCACCGAAGCCAAACCTCACCAAGGTATGGGTTTTGATTGCTATACCACGTTTACATCACCTATCCGTAAATATAACGATTTACTGGTTCATCGAATTCTTAAGTCAAAGCTTTCTGGACAGAAGGCTCCAGAAATCACTGAAGACGTGATTAATAACTTACAAGACCGTCTAATCAACGGCCGAAAAGCCGTTTTCCAAGCTGAAAACTGGTTGAAGCTACAATTTATTGAAAACTGTGTTCAAACAGAATTTGAAGGCACTATTGTTCAGCTGAACCCTGGCGGTTTTACTGTTCAACTTACCGATTTAGGCATTGATGGCTTTGTTGATTTACGTAAGCAGAAGTTTGAGTTTGATAAGGTATACCTGACCCATCAAAAAGGGGATGTTAGCTACCAATTAAACCAAGCGGTAAAGGTTAGCGTGAAGAACATTGATCAGACCATCAGAAAACTAGACTTGGCAATAATTTAATTGCCAGTAACTGTCTCTAAATTACTCGGTGCTTTTAACGATTCGCATTTTGTAATTTAACCGACAGGTTTTACGAGATTGATCTAAGGCTTTAAAACCCTCTAAACGGGCTTTAAAGCCTTTTTTTATGGCCGTATCTTTTTGCTGAGTATTAAGTAATGCGACAATTCTATTTTCATATAAAGGATGAATAAACTGTAAAACGCTGGAAAAACCGACCATCAAAGGCTGAATATTTTCAAATTGTCGTTTACCAATAACATTCAAACTTAAAAGGCCGTTACGGCTTAGATTAGCCTGATACGTATTTAATAATTGATACGCAGAACTGCCACGCTCCGGCTCTCCTGTCATATGCTGAAATACATCATCAATGATCCAGTCATACTGATCGTTAGAATTCTGTAAAAATTCATAAGCATCACCTTGAAAAACACTGACATTGGATTTTGGTATTTTGAAATATTTTTTGGCTATTTTTATGTGTTCAGGGTCGAGATCAACGCAAGCGATTTTCGCCAACGGAAAAAATAAGCGAATCAAGTGAACTAAAGTACCGCCGCCCAAACCTAAAAGTAAGATATTTTTAGGTGGGGCAGAAGGTAAAAAAGCAGGCAGTAATAGCAGGTCCCAAATAGCACCACTGATTGGGTGCAAAGGATTGAATTGGCTGTGGAGCACACCGTTACTGTATAAACGAACCGAGTTTCCGGCTGTGCGTACTTGATACTCACAACCTTCGGCTTTCTTAGAATAAATGACCGTCATTTAAAGTGTTTAGGCTTTTTGGGTTTTCTCACAATGCCCGCTAATTTCTCAGCCACTTTTGAAGCCGCGACTAAACCAAATGTCGCGGTCACCATGGTTGCAGCGCCCAAGCCCACTGCGCAATCCAACTTAACACTGCCATCAGTGAATGCTTTTTGTTTACAGATAGAGCCATCAGGCTGTGGGTAATTTAATTGCTCTGTAGAATAAACACACATCACACTGTAATTACGCTGCTGATTGCGTGAAAAATTGTATTCGCGTCTAAGCTCAGTTCTTACTTTACGGGCAAGCGGATCATTATACGTTTTGTTCAAATCACCAATTGTGATCTGGGTGGGGTCCATTTGGCCACCGGCCGCCCCCGTCGTAATAATGGGCACCTTGTTTCGCTTACACCAAGCAATAAGCGCTGCTTTAACCTTAACTGAATCTATTGCATCAATCACAAAGTCAAAGCCCGTTAAATACTGTGGAATATTGTCTTTGGTTAAAAAATCCATAATAGGAACAGCATTAATATCTGGGTTAATGGCTCTTAGTCGCTCAGCCATTGCCTCTACTTTTAACTGACCCACCGTAGTTTTGTTTGTATGAATTTGGCGATTGGTATTGGTGACACAAATATCATCCATATCAATCAAATGGATATTTTCAAAACCCGTTCTAGCCAAGCTTTCGGCCACCCACGAGCCCACGCCTCCGATACCTACTACAGCTACCTTGCTGGTTCGAAAGGTTTCTAACGCCTCCGTCCCATATAGGCGGGCTACTCCTGAAAATCGATCAAGATACGACACGGTCCAAATCCCCAAACTACTACTATGACTAATAAACGTCATTATTATAACAGTTTGTCACATGACTGATGAGCCTTGTCTCAGCTACTACACTCAAAAGTGTGTGAAGTGGCCACCAAAGGGCAAAAGTCTCATTTGTGATCACTTTTTTGGTTATTCAGGGCACATCTGTTTTACTATTGGTACATAAGCCCTGATAAAACAATAAAAATTCCACTTAAATTTGCAGTAATGTGGCAGGATATATGGTTCATAATTTAGCACAAATAGGCAGTCCAGCTGATTACACGTTATCAGTATTGGGCGACCAGCCTTACCCCTCTTTTGAAATTCGAAATATCGTACGATATTTGGATAAATTTCACGATTTCGACAGTGACCTACTACTGAAGCACATTGGGATAACAAAAATCCAATTAAGCGAAGATTTTCTGCCCGCATTTAAGGTGTTAGAAGCCTTTAAGTATTGTTCTAAACATTTAGGGCCTGTGGCAGGCGCTCAAATTGGCTCGACTTATCAGGTAAATGATTTAGGCGTGTTTGGCTATGCCATTGCATCTAGCCAGGATGTTGAGCACGCGCTTCTGATGGCTGAGAAATACAATTCCCTAATCGGCAACCTGCTAAAACGTGGGGGCACGGTTAAAGACAATGTACTGGAATCGAAGCTCTATAATGTTCAGAATATTGATGATGAATCGTTGGCATTCTTTGTGACACTGGGCACAAGTGCCAGAATCCATATTGCCCGCAGTATCTTTGGGGATGATCTGTGCTTTAAAAGTGTATCTTTTACATTCACAGATGAAGAAAACCGCACCACATACGAAGAGATATACGGCTGTGAAATAGTATTCGGTGCCGATTTTAATGGTTGGAGTCTTAATGCACCCGACCTTAAGCGCAAACTTCAAGAAGGCAATCATGCTGATTGCACCAAATACCTACCCTACTGCAACGAATTACTTGAAACCATTAAACAGAAAGATTCGCTGGTTAATGAAATTCAACAAATCTTAGTCAGCTGTGCAGGTGACTACCCAGACATTGAGATGTTGGCTAGTGCATTCAAAGTCAGCTCTCGTACATTACGCAGACAACTAAGCAACCTTGGAACATCGTACCAAAAAATACTCAATAAGGTACGCTGCCAACTGTCCATTGAATACCTTACCCGCACTGAAATATCCATTGAAGACATCTCAAACCTCATTGGATTCAGTGATGTAACCAACTTTCGCCATGCTTTTAAGAAATGGGTTGGAAAAACTCCTAGTTTCTACCGTAAGACCTACCAAAATGGTTAACGTAAAATTGGCCAGAGGTGCACTCAACGACCAACGGCCAAGTTCAAGTAATAAAATACTAAAAGCTCTCTTCCAATTTCCTGCTGAGAATTGAGCACCTGCCTGCAATAGTCTCACACACATTCAAACCCTAAGTTTTTGTACAGTTACCAACTAATCTCAACAGCTATAAGCTGGTGAATCCAACCCCCTTTTAGAATCGTAAATCTAGCAAAATACCAAGTGTGTGAGATGGCCCTTTCATGGCTAACCACTGTAAAACGGCCAAATGTCACATGCACATCTTTCTGCAAAAAGCTTAGTCTGAAAAGACAATAATAAAGCCTAAAACAGAGGGTAAAATGAAAATTAATAATCAACTTAAATTAGCAGCCGCGGTTGCAGCTGGCATGGTATTAGTGGGCTGTGGAAGTGATGATGAAGCAACATCATCATCAATCAATCCTGATAAACTTTTCAACTGTGAAGCCGTTACAACTTCTCCACGAACTATTTGTATTGGTTCAGCTGATGAACTTACAAGCGCAAGAGTTCAATCAGACCTAATCAATGCTCTAGCCACATCGCAAACTGGAGATACTTTTGTTTTTCCACAAGGTCGGTATAGCCTAAGTACAACCATAAGCTTCCAAGGCCAAAATGAAGATACTGTTTCTGTATCTGACCTGACCTTTAAAGGCGCAGGCATGGACCTTACGATTTTTGATGTGAGTAACTCAAGCGCTGACGGTTTTAAAATCGAAGATACAGACAACATCACTTTCGAAGACTTCGGCGTATACGAGTCGAACAATAACGCAATAAAAGTCATAGGCAGCGATGGGGTCATCATGCGTCGAATTGCTACTGTTTGGGAAACCGATTATCAAGAAACAAACGGCGCTTACGGTTTATACCCGGTTGAATCAGAAAATATATTAATTGAAGATTGTTTTGTACAAGGTTCAGCGGATGCCGGTGTATACGTTGGCCAATCGAACAATATTGTTGTTCGTAATACTACGGCGATTAAAAACGTTGCAGGCATAGAAATCGAAAACTCTACAAATGCTGATGTTTACGACAACATCGCTCGTGGAAATACTGGTGGCATCTTAATCTTTGATTTACCTATCGGTAATGGCAAATATGGCTCAGATGTTCGTGTTTTCAATAACATTGTAGACGCTAACAACGCGCCTAACTTTGCAGCTGGTTGTTCGGAAGAACAAATTGCCAACGATTCTTGTTTTGAAGGTGGTGTGCATATTGTACCGCCGGGAACAGGTATGATTGTATTATCTACATCTAACGTAGAAATATATGAAAATACTATTACAGACAACCAAACAGCAGCTATTGCTATTACGTCTTACATGATGGCAGATGACACTGTAGCCTCTGCTCCTAGTCAAAATGTAGGTGGGGCTGATACTAGCGAAGGTGCTGAAACAGCAGTGTTAGATTACAGCAACATTTCAAAATTTGCTGACAAATTCCTAGATGGTTGGTCACCTTTTGTAAATGGTATTAGCATGCACGATAATACACTTAGTGTTGCGGACGGCATTAATGCTCCAGAGGGAAAGTTAATTCAATTCTTAATTGATGGATACAAAGAATTTCAATCTTCTTTAGGCATTATTACGAGCAATGAGAATGCTAAGCTACCTACTATTCTTTATGACGGAATTGGCGAGATGTTAGCGGTTACCCCTAACCCAGACGGTGCAGGTGAATCAATCATGCATGCAATTGCAGCTGGAACAGATCAAGTAGCTGCCGGACTTTTTGGTGCTGTTGATGCAGGTGCCATTCCTCAACCTGACGACCAAAATGATATGGTTTTGAAACAAATTCCAGATATCACTCCTTTTACTGGCGCTCTATACAGCGTAGATGCAAGCAGTGTTTGTCAGTCAAATAACGGTGTAAATGGAGTAACTGTTACAGCAGCATCTGTATTCCATACAACTCCAAGTGCAGACAACTTCAATGGAACAGAGCCTCTTGCAAAAGTTGAAATTGGTGGTGCTGCAGCTTTAACTGGTGATATAGGTACTGCCTTTACACAAGCAAATGCCATGTTAGATGATGATAGCATGACCTGTACTACACCATATGTTGGTGCTGCTGCAGTCGTAACAATTGACGGCATGGACTACGGTTGTGGTGAAGATGACACAACTTCAGAATTCTGTGCACCTTAACTGATACTTAGGGGTTAATACCCATTAGCCCCTTATTTTAATTTCAACTCCTTAGATTTAAATTGATAGGCAGTCGTATGAAAATAATAAAAAACTTATTGGCTTCAGTTGCCCTATTGAGTTTGATCGGTTGTGGATCAAGCTCTGAAGAAGATAGCGCATTAGTGATTCCATCTTATAACGCTCCAACCGATACTGTTTGTGAAAACAACTCACAAGATATTGAGTGGGTAAAACTGCTTTCAGCAGATGCAGAAAAGCTCTCTGAATACAAATTATTCCAAAGTCAATGTAACCCAACTGCAAATCCAAATACACGGGGGTTACCTTACGACTTAGCAATTCCATTATTTTCAGATTACACGTCAAAATATAGGTTCATTTTTGTGCCTGAAAATGAAAAAGTAGATTACGTTGAAAATGAAGTTTTCGAATTCCCTGTTGGATCTGTAATCAGTAAAACTTTTTCTATGCCGGCCACTACCGATGAGCGTGGTTATCTTGTCGAAAATGTAATCGAAACTCGGCTATTAATTAGAAAATCTACCGGCTGGGTCGCTAGAGCCTATGTATGGGACAATGACAAACTAGATGCAACTAGAACACGAGAAGGTGCGAGTGTTCCAACTGTATTAGGGCACGGTGAAGATATTATTGCTTTTGAATACGGTGTTCCAACACAATCTGATTGTACAGAGTGCCACAAGTTTAAAATAAATGACTCAGAAACATTGTTCACTCCTATCGGCCCAAAAGCGAGATACTTAAATAGCAATTATGAATATTCTGAAGGTGTTCTAACTAATCAAATCGAAAAATGGGTGTCTGAAGGATTGTTAGATGCAGCAACTGTTCCAGCAGCTGAATCGAGAGAGCAAGCAAAAACATTCAATGACTATATTGATGTAGATTCCATTCCACCAAGCGAAGTTGAAGATTTTGCAAAAGGTTGGTTGGATATCAACTGCGCGCACTGCCATAGAACAGCAGGTACTGCGAGTAATACAGCATTTAAAGCATCTTCTGTTGATGCATTCCAAGGGTATTGTGAAGTCCCTGTCTCAGGAGCAGGAACAGGTGCATTGGTTATTTTACCAGGGAATGCTGAAGGTTCATTAGTTTATCAACGATTAAATACTACTGATGCTGGTTTTAGCATGCCCCCTATTGGCCGTAGCGCTATCCATAAGGAAGGTACTGAACTGGTTGCCCGTTGGATTAACAGCCTTTCAGCACCAACTTGTAATTAACATCTAGGGCCTACGGGCCCTTCTAATTATGAAATATATTTTATTTATCTTATTCATTTCCCTAATTGCATCATGCAAAGAACAAGACGCTAATAATCCCCCTTCAAATGATTACTCTAGAATAATTAATTCATTACCTGAAAACCACTCAGACTGTATTAGTAATCAAGAAATAATTAATCAACTCGCACTAAATACACAAAGATGTAACTGGCTTTCTAATTACAATTTGTTTTATGAAATATCTAGTTCATCAATCATACCGAAAAATAATATTTTTCAATACTTCTTAAATTCTGAATTATTTACTGATTTTTCGAATAAAAAACGATTTATTTTTATTCCTGACAATAAAAAAATTCATTTTTCTTACACTGGAAATTTCGTTTTTCCAGTTGGATCTGTATTGATAAAAACTTTTTCCTTAAACGGTAACAACAGAGACCAATTAAAAGAAATTAGATTAGGTATTAAAAAAGAATCTGGCTGGATTTTCATCCCATATATATGGGTCGAGGAAAAACAAGACGCCTTCTTTTATCGTGAAGGTATTAAACTCCAGTCTTTGGTTGATATAGAATCTATGCCTACTATATTCACTTACGAAGTACCAAGCTCCCAAAATTGTCTCGAATGCCATAGACATGAATATGAAGAAGACATAATAACGTTTAGGCCAATAGGCCCAAAAGCTCGACACCTGAACAGAAATATATCCATAAATGGAGAAATTGTTAATCAACTGACTCACTGGAAAGAGAAAGGCTACATCACTCAATTACCTAATGATCTCGAGACAATTGATACAGCTCCAAATTGGAGAGATTCGACATCTGATATTCAAGACCGAGCCAAAGCATATTTAGATATCAATTGTGCTCACTGCCATAGCGAAGGAGGGACAGCTGCACTTTCTGGTTTACGCCTAGAGTACTGGCGAAAATCGATTAGCCATAGTCACGGTGTCTGCAATTCCTCCCATGGTTGGCGAGGTGGGGGTTTTGATATATGGCCTGGGCAAGGTGAAATTTCAAGCATTCCAATTAGAATGCGCCACAAAGCAGCTAAAGACCGCATGCCACCAATTGGTAGAAGCTTGATAGATGAGGAAGCTGCTCAGCTTATAATTGATTGGATTGACACACTTCCTTACCAAGAATGTGCCAAATGAGATTCCCAACTGCTTTAAGTGCTAGACTTGTTTGAGTCTGGCCTTTTTCAACTTTTTATCGCATTATCCTGCTACCAATTTGTATTAGGTTATCTATGTTAGATTTAAATCAAATGTCTGTTTTTATTCGTGTGGTGCAAGAAGGCAGTTTTACTGGCGCCGCCAAAGCATTGGGCATTCCTAAATCTCGTGTTAGCCGTATGATTACGGATCTTGAAGACAAACTCAGTGTGCGTTTATTAGAGCGCACCACCCGTGAAGTGCACGCCACTGACATCGGTTTGCAATACTATTCTCAGTACAAACCTCTGTTCGAAGAAATCACCGATATCCACTCTCGCATCAGTGATCATCAATCAGAGCCCAGCGGCTTGCTGCGTATCGCTGCCCCTGTTGGGTTTGCCATTGATATCATGGGTAAATGGATGGCAGACTTTAAAAGCCTGTATCCAAAAATTGATATCGAATTAGAGTTCAGCGATAACGAACCAAATCTTGTACGTGATGGATTTGATATTGGCTTTGTATTTGGTCACCTTGATGATTCCAGTTTGATCGCGCGTAAATTCGATGACACCGATCCAGTGCTACTAGCCACGCCAAGCTTCATTATAAACAATGGCCCATTTACTCACCCAAGTCAGTTAACGGCCATGCCTTGGATCGTAACCGGTACCCGTAATGGCTATACACACGCCTGTATTTTTATTCATAAAGAAACCGGTGAACGAATCGAAATACAGCATGAAGATGCCGTATTGGTTAATCACCATCAAGTGGCTTTACACCACACGCTGGCCAGCCAAGGGGTGTCGCTGGGGGTAACATTATTTACCTACGAACATATTTACAGCGGCCAATTAGAAGTCATCTTGCCAGATTGGGAAGTTGTTCAAGAACCTCTGCACCTGGTCTTTCCAAGTGGTCGTCACCAAGCTAAAAAAGTACGTGCGTTTATCGACTTTTTTATGGATAAGTCCAGCAAGATTAATGAAATGATGGATGAGGTCGATTTACAGTCGCCAGAGGATCGCGGTAAGTTGATTCATGAGCATTTAAAAAACTCAGTCAGCCCTCCATCAAAATAGCGCTTAACGTTTCTAAGCGCACTTTCACATTTGATCCACATTTATTGCCTAGATGACTGATATTATTAGTATCTACTTACTTAACCAATAACATCAAAAAGGCCTAAACATGCTTAAATCTACTTTAACCACATTTTCACTATTAGCTGCATTTAGCATTGCCAGCACTGTGCACGCTGAAGAGCAGTCTTCAGCGTATCAGACAGAGCCAAACCAAATGGATCAAAAGCAAGGTAAGAAGCCACATAAACGTCCAGTATTCTCAGACCTTGATTTAGATGGTAATGGCAGCATTACACTAGAAGAATTTAAACAACATAAGGTGCCACACGGTCGACATGAAAAAGCATTCGGCCACATCGACAGTAATGGCGACAGCCTTATTTCTGAAGCAGAACTAACAAACCATAAGCCGCCACGTCATCATCACCAAGGTAAGCAAGCAAATAACTAATTTGAAGCCTTACACCCGATAGACGCTAGACGCAAATACATAAACGGCTAACGGCGAATATCCGACAGCAGGCATGATTAAAGCCGGCAAACAGAAAGGGCATATATTAATATGCCCTTTTTACTTAACAAATCTAAGTCTAAATAAGCTCAACTACTCACAACCGAGATAACCAAACATCTAAACCCTGCGCATTAAGCATGACATCTGACGCGAGTATTCTACGCTGTTCTGATTCAGGCAATTCACAGCCATGCTGCTTAAGGCCTGACAGTAAATACGCCATTAAATCATGATTGATTGCCCCTACTCTTGTACTTGAATCTAATGTCTTATGGGCTAACGCCATTTCCACCAAGTCATCCACTTGAGAAATCAATCGTTTAGCAAGCCCATCAGGTTTAATCACCATTCCAAAATGCGTTAAAAACATACGCTCTGGTTTGTATGTCATTAAGCGTGTGATCGATGCCTTCAAGGCATCTGGATCAAATTGAACAGGGGTTGTGGTTGGAAAAATAAAGGGACCGTTTTGATTGCTTAGCTCCTGGTAAGCCAGCCCAAAGGTATCACCGGTAAAAAATCCACCACTGGCATCATCATAAATACAAAAGTGGTGCCGAGCATGTCCCGGTGTATCGATAAACGTAAGCGCTCTACCGCCTAACTGTATTTTGAATTCATCATCTGCAATGATAATGCGGGATTCATCAATGGGCTGTAGATCCCCATAAGTACGCTTAAACTCAGCTTCGCCATAAACAGCTGTGGCACCCGCTTGAAGCTTAGCTGGATCAATCATATGCCTAGCACCTAACGGATGCACCACCAGCTTAGCATTCGGCAGTGCATCCATTAACAAGCCTGCGCCACCGGCATGGTCTAGATGAACATGGGTCACAGCCACATATTTCACTTGTTCACGGGAAATGCTTTCAGTCTCTAAAAAATCCAATATAAGGGGAACCGTGTCCTTAGTGCCGGTTTCGATGATACATACATCCTCACCCTGCCTAAGCACATAACAAGCCGCCATTTCATCTCGCTGAAACGCCGTATCCAACACATGAATGCCCCAGCCCAAATCGACTACTGATGCCATAACTGCCTCTTATTATTTTTAGCATGCGATGCCAGATGAATAACATGCACCTTGATACCCACTATGCCTAACCTAGAACCATCTAACCAGTCTTTGTCAGAACATAAGACTGCACACATTAGACCTATCAGCCCTAAACCCTCAAAAAAAACATACTAGATTCATCATTCGCCCTGTATTTCGTCACACTTTTTTATAATTGGCTAAAGGCGTCTAATGACAGCCCTTGTTACCCAACAAAAATGATCAAAATGGCCTATACCTAAAGGGTACAGGGGTATTCTATGCGTATTTTAAAGTCATGGTGTTGCGGGATTATTTGGGGTGGTTTGGCTTGTATTTACCAAGCTAGCACTGCACCTGCGCCCACACCAGACCCTATTGAAGCGCTTACACAAGAAATTCAAAAGCAAACAGAAGCCGTTTATCAAGATCGTTTACAGCAATTATTGTCACAAAAGCGACAGCAGATACGCCTGTTCTTAGAGCAAACCAACAAACAATTAATTACCCTATCTCAATCCACAATGAGCCAGGTATCAGCACAAGCATTTGCAGTCACATTTCATAGTTATTTATATGAAAGAGACCCTCTCACTGAACCGCTAAATACTCAACTTACAAACTTCTATCAAGACCAAGCATCAGCCACACAAAGCTTAGATGACATTGGACAAGCCTTGCACCTGGACTTCATTGTTAACAACCCAAATATTAATGAAAGGCAATTACTGGATGAAAGCCCCACTGATACCAGTTACAGCCGAGCCCACAGCTTGTATCACCCCATCTACAGAAATTACGCCAATCAATTCAATTTCTCAGACCTCTATTTGATTGATGCAAAAACTGGCCATGTTATATACAGCGTAAATAAAGCCAATGATTTTGCTACTCCCTTATTCAATGAGAACCTAAAAGCATCCCCATTAGCCATAACGGTTAAACATGCTCTGCGCTTGTCTAAAGGACAAAGTCTATTCACTGAATTCAGTCAATATGAAGATTCAAACTCAGGGTTCATGGCCACTCCCATTTTTAATGAAGACACATTGTCTGCTGTCTTAGTATTTAGAATCAATAGCACGACTTTTCAGCCACTGCTCAATAACGTGGGATTTGAAAATACAGACGTGCATTTATTCGACAGTCACAATGACATGATGATGAGTAATTTAACGTCGAATATTACAAATACCGAATTGGTGGCGTCTTACAAAAGTATTCTTTCTCAATCTTCTGGTTCTGATAGCCAATTAAAAACCATTAAAATAAATAACTCAGAGCATTTATTCAGCCAGCAACCCATTCAGCTATTTGGTTTGAAGTGGAAAATTGTCACCTCTATCAATAAAGATCTTGCCCAACCAATTATAGACGCACGACAATTCATCAAAAAATCAAAGCCAGAGATAAAAGACACAATCGAATTTAAGCTAGATGGAGAACAGTTACTTTACATCGCAATTGGCTTATTGATGCTGCTCGCATTATTTGTATTAACCATAAGAACACAAAAGAACAAGTCATTATCAGAGAGCAGTAATACAGCCACTCTAATAAAGTCACTAAACGTAAAAGAAATTGAAAGCCAGACACAGCCACTATTGATTCAACCAAGTGCCTTATCAAGTGCCATCAAAGACATTAAAATCACAATCAATACAAGCTTAGAGACAGAAGGATCGATTAAAGCCAACACACTAAAAATCACCAACTTGATCAAACACGAAAAAACAAACATTCGGTCATTTGAACATAAAGTATCGGAACTGAAACACTCTATTGAAAGCAGGTTACACGACTCGAATAACACTCAGAAACAGAAGTCTGCTAATGAAACAAGTCTTAATCCTTTTGATATTAAAAGCAGGAGCGATGAAATACTCAGCCAGCAACATCAACAAGTTAAAACACTCATCAATGTTTTAGGGGGTGCTAAAGACACTGTGACAGAAGTCGCAACGGGCACCGACAATATTGTTACCGCACTTGAAGTCATACAAAGCATTGCCGAACAAACAAACTTACTGGCACTTAATGCAGCCATTGAAGCCGCCCGTGCCGGCGAACAAGGAAGAGGCTTTGCAGTGGTCGCCGATGAAGTAAGAACATTAGCCACACGCACACAACAAAGCACAGAAGACATTAAACGTATTATTGGTAAACTAAAAGACGACTCGAATAATTCGGTTAAATCCCTTGATCAAGCAAACAGCCTGATACTCGACAACCAAAACATCACAGAAAAAATAGAAAGTATCTTCGTTAACATTCAAAAAACATCAGACAATTTGTCAGCCAACCTTTCAAGCAATGATGATAACGAGCGCTTACAATCACTAGATTCTATTATTACAGATTTGAATGCACTACAAGATACGTATAAAAATCAGAACACCTGGGTAGATAACCTAGATATCATACAAAAAAACATAACAGAAACCAGTGAATCTGTTACGTCTAGTTTGAAAAAACTGACGCAATAATCCTGTAGAAATTTATGATCACTACTTTGCAATGGCTCGCAATATATTGCTGCCACTGATCACGCCGTTCATCAAACCATTCTTAGTTACAAATATTCGTCTGATTCCATTTTGCAGCATCACATAAGCCACTTCTTGAAAGCTTGCTGCTACATCTATTTGCACTACATTTTTGGTCATCACTTGATTTACAGTGCAGTTTTCATCTGCCTTACTGAGCATTTGTTCTTGCAATGCAGTATCATACTCCAAACCCACAAACTCATCATAAACCTGTTGAAGTAAACGACCTTTTTCTTCTGTTGAATTGCTTTCAAATCGAACAACATCCGACTGGGTTACCACACCTACCAATGAATGATCACTGGCTATGACTGGAGCACCACTGATTTTATTCTTAATCAAAAACTCCGACAAACGTTTAATTGACCAGCCTTCATAGGCCATCAGTACGTCATTTGTCATAATATCGCCTGCAGTCAAATCAGTCTTCAAGATCTACTCCGTTAATTATCAGTATTTAGCTTATTATTTAACTTATTATTTAACTTATTGTAACAGCGTCTGCATTTCACCCGATTCAATCAGTTTACTCACTTCGCTATTCCCACCTACTAAGCACCCATTAACAAACACCATGGGAAAAGTTGGCCAGCCGCTCCACATTTTTATCGCAAGCCTTGGTTTCCAATCTTTAAAGTAACTGCCGTACTCTAAGTACTCAAATTGAATGTTTGAAGAATTCAATAGCTTGCTAACGGATTTGCAAACAGGGTTCTGACGCATACCAACAACTAATACAGCATTACTTTTTACGGCGTTAATCACATCTTCAACAACCGACTGATGACCGCCACCTACTTTAGATTGAATGTGAGTGTGAATATTTTCATTTGGTAAAAGTAAACGTGTCATTTATACAATGCCTAATCAATCTATATTTTAAAAATCATTTTTCGCTAAAATAAATATCAGCATAATATGCCACTGCGCTTAAATGACTATTATCGGTATCCGTCATAATCGCAACGGCATCTAAATAGCGATAAGCGTCTTCATTTTCTTTGTCCGACCCCTTGTCTCCGAATTGTTCAATCATATCCAGGTACACATTTCGTTTCTCTGTCACCCAGATCTCTAGAGCATCAGACTCACCTCTTATGGCATACATTTTGGCGTTATCGCCAACAAAAGCATTATTCCATTGAGCATCTTTATCCTGATTACTTGACCATACATAGTTTAAAGCAAGGGTATTCCATATTTTCCAACCACCGTCTTTTACAACGTAAATTCTCGCGGCATAGTCATCACCGTCTTTAATGGTCTCATCTAAATTGGGCAATGCATTATCAATTTTCCATGACCAGTTTAAGAAAGGGGTTTCAAAAAGATCAATCACTTTTTCTTTGGCTAAACCAGAAGCCGTGTCATTACTCTGTGCTTTTAATACTTGTTTATCACCATCATTAACAATTGTGTAACGGGTTTCACCTGCAAATGATTTAGCTGTCCAGTTTTCAATTTTATCCGTGGAAAAATCGGCAATAATATTTTTATTATCACTTAAGGCTTCAGCGTTATTGATAGAATTATCACTAGGTGTGGCTGCCATTGTAAAACTGGCTATACAGTATAAAGATATAAAAGAGAGGGTTTTCGAGATTGGATTGAAAGGGAACATCATTTAGCCCGTATTGGTAAGAACGCTTCTTATTCAGCGAATCTCCCGTTATTTATTTTCAATTTAATCACCCAACAACTAGGTGCTTTAAATCGTCTAGTTTTTTTTGGCATTCAGGATCATGCTGAACAAGCATAATCGTTAAGTCATCTAAAGTAAGCACTATTTCATTTTGCTCATGAAAAAGATTCTTTAAAGTTGGAATAACCTGAGCCGCAGATTCAAACTCTTCTGCTTTTATTAACTCTTCTAAATGACCAATCATTTAACGTCCCTTTAATTCGTTGCCGCTGGTATTCCTGTCATACACTTATGCTTTCTAAGTGAATGCTAACCTGACATTTCTAAAATTAAAAATCAACGAATTAGTGCGACTATTTTTAGGGAAGAATGCATAATTTTTACAATTCAAGACAGAGTCAGCCAAATCTTAAACTTAAGAGCCTATCAACGAACAAACGTTCAATATTATTCATTAAAATATCACAAAATAAATTATTATTAGAAACACAGTTACCGCAAAGAACTCGCCAATTCTATATGACACTTTTATTACACTGCACCATAAAGACCCACTATAGTGCACGGATACAGTGTACAAAATTTTTCTTGAATTCTGATTCACCTCATTAGTATGCAAAAAATCCCCTTATCATTTCTGATAAAGGGATTTTTCATTTCTGGCTAAATGATAAACGAAATCAGTTAGCGCCTAAAATCAGTTCTCTGAAAAACTTAACCACATCAACATAGTCATCTACTTTAATTTGCTCATTCAAACCATGCATACGCTCTAGTGTGTCTGGGCTAAAACGGTTAAACGCAAAGCGGTAAATGCTATCACTTAACCCTTCGTAGTGTTTTGCGTCTGTTCCCGCCATTGTCAGATAAGGGGTCACGATCAAATCTTCATCTTGTGTCACACGATGAATAGCATCTTTAATTTGTGAAAATTGCGCATTATCACTCACCGAAACCGATGATGGATCACCAGAGAACCCACCCTTCATGGTTACCTCCACGGCTTCATTATTAATAATTGACTTAGCGTGAGCCAAAACCGTTTCTCCGGTTTCACCAGGCATGATCCTAAAGTTAATCACGGCTGACGCTTCACTTGGTAAGATATTGTCTTTACTTGAACCCTTAGCCATGGTCACAGCGGTGGTGGTTCGTACACTGGCGTTTGTGGTTTTTGAACCACTTAATATTTTTTCGACTATTGGCTCTGTCATCCACATGTTGGCGAACACGGCTTTTTCTAGAGTACCCATGGCAGGCCCAATGTTTTCAAACATGGTTCGGCTGTATTCCATATTGGCAGGAAAAGGCGACGCTTCTAAATCCACCAAGGCTTTAGCAATCACACCCAGTGCCGTGTGCTTAGGTGGCATAGAGCTATGACCACCCACATCAGTGGCTTTAAGCTGCAAGCTCACATAGCCTTTTTCAGCAATGCCCACCAAAGCGATTGGACGTTCAACACCAGGGATAATACCGTCACCAACAATTGAACCGCCTTCATCTAATATGAATTCAAAATCCAATTTACGATCACGGAGGGTTTGCGCAATGATCTTAGCACCTTCATTACCGCCTATTTCTTCATCGTGGCCAAAGGCCAGATACACATCACGCTTAGGCTGAAAGCCTTTGGATAATAAGTTTTCAGTGGCTTCTAAAATACCCAGCACACCCGACTTAATGTCTACTGCACCTCGGCCCCAAATAATGTCGTTGTTAATCACGCCGCTGAACGGTGCGTGCACCCAACGATCACGGGATTCTGGGTCTACTGGAACCACATCTTGGTGAGACATTAACATCATAGGTTTAAGCGATGCATCTGTGCCTTTCCAGCGATACAACAAAGACAACTCGCTCACCATCTCTAGTTCTAAAGAGGCGTGCACCATAGGAAAGCTTTGCTTTAAAAAGCGATGAAAGTCTTTAAATACTTGAGGGTCTTTCTTCTCAGGGTCCATATGACTGATGGTGGCAAACTGAATGCCTTTAGATAATCGCGTGGCAACCGCCAGCTTATCGATTTCAGAGCCATCCAATAACGGCTTAAGGTCCACTTTTTCAGTGTTGAATGTCAGAACATTGCCCACAAACACCACGACAAGCAGTGCCATTGCACCGCCAACCCACTTTAGAAAGGTCATATATTCACCTGTTTTTATTATTCAATAAAGTATCTGAAATGATTGCGTACTAATGTGCAAGATTAAACCCCAAATGGATAGATGGAAGCTGGCCATTTCAAACACCCATAATTGAATATAGACAGAGAAATTAAAGTCACCTAATCACACCAGTCATTAATTCACCGACTATGCAGGAAGACAGGCATGAAAAAAGGGCCAATTGGCCCTTTTTTGCTTAAGTCTTGTTTAATGCTCAAAAGCCAAATAAAAACCTAAGACATCAATGAATCAAAAGGCTCAATGATCACCGTTTCGCCCACTTCTACGCGGCCTCTGTTTTGCTCCAGAACAATATAACAATTAGCCAGGCTCATGGATCTTAAAATCCCAGAGCCTTGTGCACCCGTATTACTCACCATTAACTGGCCGTCTTCTGCCATAGAATACACCCCACGCTGAAAGTCGGTACGACCAGGGCTCTTTTTAATTGAATCCGTCACAATGGCAGGCAAACGCAATGCTGGTCGTGCTACTTCGCCCGACAGCTTTCTAAGCATAGGAATACCCAATTGATGCAGTGTCACCAATGCACTCACGGGATTCCCCGGTAAACCAATAAAATAGCTATTAGGCAATTGCCCAAACGCAAACGGCTTGCCTGGTTTAATGGCCAGCTTCCAAAAATCCACTCGGCCCAGCTCTTCTAATACAGTCTTGGTGTAATCCGCTTCGCCTACCGACACACCGCCCGATGTAATCACCACATCGGCTATTTGATCCGCTTCGGTAAAGGCTTTTCGTAATGCATCCAAATCATCAGGGATAATCCCAAAATTAATCAACTTAACGCCAAACTTGTTTAATAACGCGCTGACTGTGTAGCCGTTACTTTCGTAAAACTGCCCTTCTGCTAGGGGTTCACCCGGATGCTTCAACTCATCCCCAGTGCTCATAATGGCCACAGTGATTGTCTCGAATACCGAAACCTGATGACACCCTAAACTTGCCAATAAACCAATATCCGCAGGGGTTAGGCGTCGGCCAGTGGTTAATATTTCTTGGCCAACCTTAATGTCTTCTCCCGCGCAGCGAATATTCTCACCCACTCTCGGGGATTGGTTCACGGTAATCTGTTCTTCTGTTGCCTGGCCTGACTCGATCACCGTCACGTTTTCTTGCATCACTACCGCATCGCAGCCTGCGGGTATTTGACCACCTGTCATAATGCGCGCACATTCGCCGGTTTGTATCTCACCGCCGTAAGGGTGCCCAGCAAACACCTTGGCCACCTGCTTTAACGGTGCGCCTTCAACCGCATCCGCGGATCGAAGAGCATAGCCATCCATTGCACTGTTATCTGCAGGGGGGATATTTAAATCACTGGCCACATTTTTAGCCAGTATTAATCCGCACGCTTGATTAAGCGGTACGTCTTGAATGCGATCACTGACAGTGATGCCAGCAAGCAAGTGTTCTAATGCGGTGTCTAACGGGGTAAGTCCTGGTGCGCTACAGCAATCGACCATAAAAATTCTGCCTAACTCTACTTAAACGTTTTGCCTGTGTGTCTATTAACAAAGCCCCTAGCAACGAAACCCTAGAGACTAAACCCAAGCAACTTCTAAACTAGCCTCTTAAACTAGCTATCGCGACCTAGGTTCAGCTCGTTCACCACCCAAACAGCGGCTTCAACACGACTACGTAAATTCATTTTTTTCAAAAGATGTTTAACGTGTACTTTAACAGTGCCGTCACTAATATCCAAAGCACGGGCAATTAATTTATTGCTTAAACCTTTTGCTATCAGCTTTAAAATTTCTAACTCACGGGCGGTTAAACTTTCTAACGCATTATTCACTTTCTTTTCAGGGCGACGCAATGCACTGGCCAACACTTCAGCCAAGCGGTCACTGATGACCATCTTACCTAATGCCGCTTGTTTAATTTTGGCAATAATTTCTTCTGGTTCCATATCTTTCAATAGAAAACCATCAGCACCATTTGTAATCGCCGATACCACATCTTCATCATGATCGCTTACTGTCAGCATCACAATGCGCGACGATATGCCTTTTTCGCGCATGGCTTTTAGGGTTTCTATCCCGTCCATGCCTTGCATGTTTAAGTCTAAAATAATTAAGTCAGGCTCTGAATCTTCAACCAAGTTCAAAGCGTCTTGACCGTTACTGGCTTCTGCCACTAATTCCAAGTCATCTTCTAGTTCGATTAACTGTCGTAACCCTTTTCTTAATAACGGGTGATCGTCAACGATCATTAACGTAGCGGCTTCTGTCATGACTCATCCTTCTGAATATTGTGTGATTGTGCCTCTAGTTAATAGCCTGTTCCAGTCAGGCTTTCACTTGCTTGATGTGCATCAATCTTTACTCTGTTACGCATTATGAGGGCTAAACACCCATAAGCAACATGAGTACTCACATGTGAGTAGTTTTCTTTTTAAATTATGCCTACAAACAAATATTTTTTAACTTAAAACCCCGTTATTTCTTTGCATTCAATTCAATCAGCCTAAATACGCCTGTTTATAATTTTTAGTTGTACCCACTCCTGATTATTGCTGCCCATATAAGCCACACGCATAGTGGGATTGAAATACTGTTTTTGATAATAATTAGGGAGAGTTACCTATGACCGACAGCACCAATACCGCCAATGTTGCACCAAACGGTGCAAAAGGTGGCGGCGACATTCACGACTGGAACCCAGAGGACAGTTCCTTTTGGGAGAACACGGGTAAAGCCGTTGCCACTCGAAATTTATGGATCTCTATTCCAAGCCTACTAGCGGGTTTCGCTGTTTGGCTTTACTGGGGCATCATAACCGTTCAAATGCTTAACCTAGGGTTTCCCTACGCCAAGTCAGAACTTTTCTCACTAATGGCCATTGCCGGTTTAACCGGTGCAACCCTTCGCATACCAAGTAGTTTCTTTATTCGCCCATTCGGTGGTCGAAACGTTATCTTCTTTACCACTGCATTATTAATGATACCTGCAGTTGGAACCGGTTTTGCGTTGCAAAATCAAAACACACCTTTATGGGTGTTTCAGTGTTTAGCACTTCTATCTGGTTTGGGCGGCGGTAACTTTGCATCGTCAATGTCTAACATCAACTTCTTCTACCCTAAAAAACAACAAGGCCTAGCTCTTGGTTTAAATGCGGGTTTAGGAAACTTTGGTGTGACCACAATGCAAATTGTTGTGCCATTGTTTATGACCTTCGCTATTTTTGGTGGCGAACCCATGATCCTAGAAAACACCTCGGGTACCTTGATTGGTAAAATCCCTGCAGGCACAGAATCTTATATCCACAACGCTGGCTTTGTTTGGTTGCTACTTTTAGTGCCATTAGCGTTTGCGGGTTGGTTCGGAATGAACAATCTACGTGCTGATCACGTATCCCCTGACACACCCAACCCATTAGGTGCGTTTGCTGGTATGACGGGCATGCTAGGTGTGGGTTTTGTAACAGCGGTATTTGGTCTTTGGTTACTATTACCTGAATCTGTAAACGGTTCTGGCTTTGGTGTTCCAAAAGAAATCGTACTGCTAATTGTTATTGCCTCCACTGTTTTATTGTTGAAAAAAATCCCAGGCACCATTGGTCAAACATTGGATCGTCAATACAAAATTTTTGAAAACAAGCACACATGGGTAATGAGCATCATCTACACCATGACCTTTGGTTCGTTCATTGGTTTTGCAGCGTCTTTCCCACTAGCAATCAAAGTAATCTTTGGTTACCAGCACGTTATGGTTGATGGCGCGATGAATCACGACATGGTTAACCCTAATGGCCCTAGTGCGCTAATGTACGCCTGGATGGGTCCATTCATCGGTGCATTGATTCGACCAGTAGGCGGTTGGATTGCAGATAAGATTGGTGGCGCACTGGTGACACAAATTTGTGCAGTGGTAATGGTAGCAGCCGCTCTAGGCGTAGCGTACTACATGCAACTGGCTTATCAGTCAGCCACACCTGAAGAATACTTTGTACCTTTCTTTGTATTGTTCTTAACCTTGTTTGGCGCTACCGGCATCGGCAATGGTTCAACGTTCCGTACTATTTCAATGGTATTTAACAAAGAACAAGCAGGACCAGTACTAGGTTGGACATCAGCGATTGCAGCATACGGTGCATTCTACATCCCTAAAGTATTGGGTGAGCAAATCAAACTGACTACACCTGAAAATGCACTTGTTGGATTCGCAGTTTTCTATGCAGTTTGTATTGTGATCAACTGGTTCTTCTACCTACGTAAAAATGGTGAGTACTACAACCCATAATTTAACACGCTGTAATATGAGTTAAAATATTCATTATTTAACGTAAACAAAAAAACCGATTCATCACTGAATCGGTTTTTTTATGGGCATTCACTTTAAGAAATTAAAATACTGACTACCTACCAATACTAACGATTTAAAAGCTCAGCATTGGTTGGGTATGTTTCAAGCAATTTAACCAATTCCTTCACGCCTTCTTCTGGCTCATGACTGATTAATTCTCGGCGTAAAGCCGTTATATTTTTGATGTCTTTCGCATTTAAAAGCAGCTCTTCACGGCGTGTACTGCTTTTAGCAATATCCAATGCAGGAAATATTCGTTGATTGGCAATGTCACGTGACAATACAATTTCCATATTGCCAGTGCCCTTGAACTCTTCAAATATCACTTGATCCATACGGCTGCCAGTATCAACCAATATTGTCGCTAGAATAGTTAGCGAACCGCCATTTTCAATTTTTCTCGCGGCACCAAATAATTTACGTGGTATTTCCATGGCTCTGGCGTCAACCCCACCTGACATGCTGCGGCCGCTACTCTTGCCCCCTGCGTTATGTACCCGCGCAAGTCTTGTAAGCGAATCAATCACAATCATGACATCATGCCCCTCTCCTGTTTCTTTACGGGCCTTATCAAGAAGCTTATCGGCCACACGCATGTGATTGGCATAGCTTTCATCTGAAGAAGAAGCGTGCACTTCGGCTGGTACGCTGCGTTTAAAATCCGTCACTTCTTCAGGGCGTTCATCAATCAACAACGCATAAAGTTTTATGTCGGGGTAAGCCTTGCCCACCGCCTGACAAATGTGTTTTAGGATCGTACTTTTACCCGAACCGGGTGGCGCCACAATTAAACCGCGCTGACCCATGCCAATGGGTGTCAGTAAATCAATGGCCCGCGCGCTGAACTGATCGGACCCTAACTCTAAGTTAATAGATTCAAAAGGATTAATGGCCACGCCATTAGTAAAGATTTTTAGAGGATCATCCTGCGCGACTTCTTTCACTATTTTTTTGACAGGTTTGATGACCTTGTCTCTTTTCACCTTAAGCGTTAATGTTTTTCTTGTCATGATAGTAATTTTAGCTCTAGGTGATTACATATTTTACGTGCTTTTGACTAAACCTAACCTGCACTATTGTTCGGTAATATTATACATACAGGTCAATGCTAGCTTACGTAAATCAGAATGTGCTTTTCTTTAAATCGGCTTTCTCACGGCTTAGCGTAAGAATTTTATAACCACCCCACGCCATAATTGCAAACCCTGCCGCTAAAAGTGAATTAACGATTGAAGGGTCATTTAACATAGGGGGAAACGCATCACCGTTTGCTGCAAACTTGCCGTACAAACCCAGACCAAACAAAATGGACCCAGGTGCATCCATGATGCTTACCTTCAGTATTTCTTTTTCGATCTCTTTAATGCGCTGTTCATTGTTCATAGCTTACTTTCTTATATTTATACTTAATTATTTTATAGTCCCATATTAAAAGACTCTACCCACTCGATTCTACCCTGCCATCACGGTAAAAAGAATAGCCCATCGCTATACAAGAAAAGAGGAGCGAACTGCCTGCTATCCATTTACGATCTAAGAAAACGGCACAATGGATACCCGCGTTCGCGAGTATGACGGGTAAGGCCAAGCCTTACTTAAAATAGAATCCCAACACCCTCGTCATACCAGAAGTGAGGAACGAACTATCTGGTATCCATTTACAATTTATGAAAACGGCACAATGGATACCCGCATTCGCGAGTATGACGGGGTAGACTTCACAGCTATCAAAGGCTGAGTCTGAACAACACCCTCGTCATACCAGAAGTGAGTGAGCCTGTCCTGAGCTTGCCGAAGGAAGCTATCTGGTATCCATTTACAATTTATGAAAACGGCACAATGGATACCCGCCTCGGCAATATGCTCCTGCATTGCTCTACTACTTACATCCATATAAGCATTCGCGAGTATGACGGGGTAGACTTCACAGCTTTCTACTAATGGCTACCCGCCTCGGCAATACGCTCCTGCATTGCTCTACTACTTACATCCATGTAAGCATTCGCGAGTATGACGGGTTAAATTTTGATATTAACTTAACCCAAATTACTTAAAGCAGTTCAATACCCGCTTTAGTGGCACGTGCCTGATGCAGCTTTTTATAGCTTTCAATCAATCTTAAGTGCTTGTCTAGCCCTTCAAGTTTCATGCTGGTTTTGGTCAAACCGTAAAACTTCACGTCGCCACTTACTGACCCGACTACATTGTCCATTACGTCTTTACCAAACATTCTTGTAAAGTTGTTAATGTAGTCATCCAGTTCTAGTTCTTCATCTAACGTCACTTCAAGTACGGCGTTCATGGCTTGGTAGAATAATCCGCGCTCTACCGTGTTGTCGTTAAACTGTAAAAAGGTTTCAACCAGTTCAATGGCTTCTTCTAATTCACCGATCGCTAAGTGAATCAGAATTTTAAGCTCAAGAATGGTGAGCTGACCCCACACTGTGTTTTCATCAAACTCGATACCAATCAGCGTAATAATGTCGGTGTAGTCATCAAGCTGGGCTTCTTCAAAGCGCTCAAGCAAGTTGGCCAAAGCATCATCATCTAAAGAATGCAGGTTTAGAATGTCTTCACGATAATTTAAGGCTTTGTTGGTGTTATCCCAAATCAAGTCTTCTACTGGGTACACTTCTGAATAATCCGGTACAAGAATACGACAGGCCGAACCAATATCAGAAAACTCAGCTATGTAAGCTTCTTTCCCCATTGTTTCTAAAATACCAAATAACAGATCCGATTCTTCTTCGTTAGTCCCAGAGAAATCCCACTCGCTGAATTCAAAATCTTGTTTGCCACTAAAGAAATGCCAAGAGATCACACCAGTCGAATCAATAAAGTGCTCAACAAAGTTTTCAGGTTCGGCCACGGCCATGCTGCTGAAAGTTGGCTTAGGCACATCGTTTAGGCCTTCAAAACTGCGGCCCTGTAATAGTTCAGTCAGGCTGCGCTCTAACGCGGCTTCAAAACTTGGGTGCGCACCAAACGATGCAAACACACCACCGGTTTTCGGATTCATCAAGGTCACACACATGACAGGGAACTGACCACCCAATGACGCATCTTTAACCAATACAGGAAAGCCCTGCGCTTCAAGTGCTTCAATACCTTCAACAATGCTTGGGTATTTATTAATAATGTTTTGAGGCACATCAGGCAAGATGATTTCTTGCTCGATGATTTGTCGTTTCACTGCACGTTCAAAAATTTCAGACAGGCACTGAACCTTGGCTTCATTAAAGTTATTGCCAGCGCTCATGCCATTACTTAGGTATAAGTTTTCAATCAAGTTAGACGGAAAGTAAACCGTCTCGCCATCAGATTGGCGCACGTAAGGAATCGAGCAAATACCCCGTTCACTGTTACCCGAATTCGTATCAATTAAGTGTGAACCGCGAAGCTCGCCTTCTGGGTCAAAAATTTCACGGGTGTATTCATCTAAAATACCCGCTGGTAAAGCGTCATCTGCGTCTGGCTTAAACCATTTTTCATTTGGGTAATGCACAAACGGGCTGTTAGCGATGTCTAGCCCAAGAAACTGATCGTTGTAAAAGAAGTTACAGTTCAAGCGTTCAATGAACTCGCCCAAAGCTGAGCAAAGTGCGCTTTCTTTGCTGGCCCCCTTACCATTGGTAAAACACATGGGGCTGGCCGCATCGCGTATGTGCAATGACCACACATTAGGCACAATATTACGCCAAGACGAAATCTCAATTTTCATACCTAAATCAGCCAAAATACCGCTCATATTGGCAATGGTTTTTTCTAGAGGTAAATCTTTACCTAAGATAAAGGTCTCGGCGCCTTCATCTGATTCGCCCATTAACATGGCTTGCGAATCGGCTTCTAAGCTTTTAACCGCTTCAATCTTAAATTCAGGACCGGTTTGCACCACCTTTTTCACGGTACAGCGCTCGATAGAACGTAAGATACCGGTTCGATCTTTATCTGAAATGCTGTCTGGTAGCTCTACCTGAATTTGAAAAATCTGGTTGTAGCGGTCTTCTGGATCAACAATGTTGTTTTGCGACAACCTGATGTCATCGGTAGAGATATCACGGGCAGCGCAATACAGCTTTACAAAGTAGGCGGCACATAAAGCTGAAGACGCTAAAAAGTAATCAAACGGGCCCGGAGCCGATGCATCGCCTTTATACCGAATAGGCTGATCCGCGATAACCGTGTAATCATCAAACTTAGCTTCAAGCCTAAGGTTGTCGAGAAAATTAACTTTGATTTCCATTGAATACTTTCCAAGGTAGAACAGTGCAATGGAAGCTTAGACCCTAATCATCATAAGGTTTAGTGGCTAGCCATGTGCGAATTGATATGAATTGCGGGGGATTATCGGGTTTTTCGCGGCAATAGTCTTGATAAGTTATGTAATTGGGTAAAAAACACAGGTTTAACCTGCTGAATGCATTGTAGGAATGCCCACTGCATATAGCGGAAAAACCGTATTCGGGAGATTAACAGACAATTAATTTTCTACATTAAGCGCAAACGTCAAAGCCGTATTAGGATATTCACTGATATTATCCCCTTGCGCCAAACGTAGCCTGGATAGAGCGGAACGCCATCCGGGCAGGTGATTCAGACCTCAAAGCATTATCAGTTTCTCATACCCTAGGCTGTGAGTTTAAATAACCGGCTCATGGCGCAAACACACCCTCACCCCGGATGGCGCTCCGCTCTATCCAGGCTACAAAAATATGAACAGATAATCAGATGTCGGGGGATATTAGTGTCCTGGGCCAGTAATACACGAGTTAAACATTACATTCGACACCTGAGCTTATTAGCAAGCACCACCCATTCATACTTCGACATATCCCACTGCGTGGGGCTTAGCACGAACGGGTTAAACTAAACTGCACCGTACAGAAAAACCGTTCACACTGAGCATCGCTACATGGATGTAGCTAAGTAGAATAACGCAGGAGCTGTTACCGAGGTGCGAAGCACCGTCCGTCGAAGTGTGACATCAAAAGTAATATGAACAGACAATCAGATGCAGGGGATATTAAGGCCGTGGGCCCGTAATACACCAGTTAAATATTATTTTATGAAACCTAAGCTTATTAGCAAACACCACCCATTCATACTTCGACATATCCCACTTCGTGGGGCTCAGCACGAACGGGTTAGACTAAACTGCACCGTACAGAAAAACCGTTCGCACTAAGCATCGCTACATGGATGAAGCTAAGTAGAGTAACGCAGGAGCTGTTACCGAGGTGCGAAGCACCCTCCGTCGAAGTCTGGCTGAAACATTAGTCCTGATAACACCAATCACTTATTAAAGCGCGAACTCCACTTACCATCGTGGTCGTTACGACACGCCCCTTCTGAATCAAAACTCACATGCTTTTTCATGTCTTTTAATTGAATACCCATAGCCCCTAAATATTGATCAATCAGGCGGCATAAATAATCGCCTTTACCGTCATTCAATGCATTTGATAAATCACTGCATGAATCAAATACACAGACAACCGCTAGGGAGTTAGGGAAATCATTGTAATTTGCAAAATGCGTGAGCCATTGAAAGCCATCTACTTTTTCAAGCGCGACTTCGCAGACTTCCGTCAGGGCTTCACGGATTGCGTTATCGGTTTTTTTATCTGATTTTTTCATTTTATGTTTGTCTACACCCACTTGGCGCCTGTTCTCGGTGACTTGATCTGCCATCACTCAAATTTATCACGCTCTGGTAGCTGCGAATTAATACAATACCAGCCAGCTTTCTCTGACACCCAGATATGTTCTTTCTCTGATGAGTTAAACTCACTGTCTAAAGAGCCAAGCCTTAGAATGACATGAGAAGTACCCTCTCTTTTTGCATGAATTTGAGTACCGCAGTTAGAGCAAAAGTAGCGATGCTTTCCTGCTGATGACTCAAAAGACCTTAGGGTACGTTTACTTAATAATTGAAAGTCCCTGTCTTGGACAGAAGCAACACTTGAAAATGCACTGCCATGTGCCTTTCTACAGGTTTTACAATGGCAATGAATGATATCGCCAACTTTTCCCAAAATCGCATATTTCACTGAACCACACAGGCAACTTCCATTTATCATTTCATTTACCATATTAAGTTAAGCGATTAATTTTTTGTGTGATCTACTAACAGTAGAATTTGGGCTCATAAATCCAGACTATAAAGATAGAAGTCGCGGCCACCGGCATTAAAACTGGATTCACGCACAAAGCCTAATTTAACATATAATTTTTGAGCGGTGGCCATTGAATATTGTGTCCAAAGAATGATTCTCTTATACCCTTCACTCTTCGCCTGATGTATAAGCTCGCTAACTAATTTGTAGCCTAAATTATTATTTCTATAGTCTTTTTTTACAGCAAGAAGGTGAACTTCGACCTCGTCTTCTTTTGCCCTTTTACACGCATCAGACGTGGGCGGCACCATTATAACCAATCCAGCCAAGTGCTTATTTTCAATATTAGAGGCTGTGATCATTTTGCCCCTTGAACGAACAGCAGCGGCCTCAAATAATGTTTCACCCTGTTCAGGTCCCGCGAAACCTTCGCCAACGTACACTTCTTTTAGTAATTCTGACAACTCAGAATCTGAAAAGCCTAAACCGTTTTTTGATTCAATTTTGAATTCCATTTCTATACCTATGTTAAATTCGGCTGCCGTGCCTTACGCCAAGCTAAGCGGCGCAGTTTGCGGCGCCCTAGGCTGGAGCGTATTGTTAATTGGATTGCTCTAGTTCTGAAAAAAGTTTTTTATAGAAATCGCCTTCAGTCTTTGTTGTAAAGCTACCTTCTATATTTACCCAAGATGGTAATTCTTTATTTGATTTCAAATAGGCATAACGAAGGTAAAATTTAGCTTCATCATTCGATGGGTCTATAGCAAGGAGCTTTGTTGCTTCAGAGATAGCTTTTTCGTAGTTTCTTGAAACCATGTGAACTTGGTAGTCCCCCTTAATCTTTCTCCACTCTTGGACGATAGGAGGCATTTCATAAGAAAAAGAAAAGCTAGAAAATATAAGAGTCAAACTAAAAGCGATTATTTTCATAAATTACCAATTAACGCCTTAATAAAATGCGCCGCCAGGCGTCATTTTGATTTATTTGTTAGGTTAACCACCAAATTTAACTATTGAATATAGCTTTTGACCATTAGGTAAGTACTGCTTATTTGAATCAAATGTGATGCTCAATACAGCCTCTTCACCTTCGGAGTACTCTATGGGTTCACAAAGATCCGCTTCGGAGTGAAGCTCTACATTTTGACGACCATCAGTGATTGTACCAAAACAACCTCCATCACCTTCCCAAAACCACCACTCCATTGACCCTTTAATAGTTGTTACTTCGCTAGTTGACGAAGGCAGTGTAGGGAACGCTTCATAGTTACCTTTTACAGCAGTATTAACTTCTGTACTTGAGCCATCTGTGCAGGCGGCTAACGAAAGAACAAACACTAAACTTGCTATATTTTTCACTTATCAAACTCCATTTTCTAAAAACCTAACAGTTTATTCTACGTCGCGTGACGCTTTTTGCGATGACGTATTTGCCGGGGCAGTTGACGCCATTCATTTTATTTATAGCCAGCGATAATGCGGCATTGAGCTTATAATCTCAATCCCTGCCTTCCTTTTTTTACGCCCTACTAAAAATTTTGTGCATTTCTAAATCACTCATTTATATACTTTTTTTACTTTGTACTTTGTACTTGCTAGTTTTGGCTGCATATTTAGAAAATATGGGCATATTCCAGCATATACGTCGCGTGACTGAATATCTTAATACGCTGTCGGGTAATCGCATATTCAAAAAACATTGTCATTTGATGGCGTATTATATTATGCCGTCAGGTGACGCATATTTAGATAGTGCTCTGAATTCAACAATTATTTTAAGAGGCTAATGCAGTGAATGATATATTGGGGAAGCGTTCGAGAGGGTCAGCTTTAACTAATATTAAAAGCCAATAAAAGAAAAACCGTACTAGCAACACAGTCACTGAGTACGGTTTTGGTAAGTTGCTTACATGCTAAGCAGCCTGTTTTAAAGCTTGGGTTGTAGGGCGCCTACCACCAAGCTTCGGCTTGAAATCCGTATGTCATGCCAGACTTTCCATCAAACACATTACCCGCATCAATTCCGGCGGCTTCGGCCCCTTGATTCCAAGCGGCGTAAGTAACAAATGCTCTTAGTACTGGCCGCGACCAAAAGTCACGAGATGTGGACAGCTGCGGTGCAATGGTCACCTTGTATAAATTACGTGAGGCGGCGCCGTCTGGTTCTACCTGATCCACGCCCACTTCTACCGCCAAGCTCAAACGATCACTAAAGTGGTATTGCGGGCGACCCCCTAAAGACAACCAGGTGGCGGATGCATTGCTGATTTCTGTATCCTGATATACCAGTGACATCATGGATGTCCATTCCCCGCCATTATTAAATACGATGTTATTAGTGATGCGGGTACTTGTATCTCCGCTACTGGCTGTAGAATCATTACGGCCACCTGCGTTCACTAGCCCGCCTTTTCCGTATTGAAATGAAAACGTATTATCGCCACCCATTAAACCTTTTTGTTTATGCACGGCATTGATCGCCCAGCCACCGGTATCGTTACCCACATTGGTATCACGTTCACTGGCTTGCCCAATGGCTAAACCCACTGTTAGCTTGCCTGCCTTATTAACGCTTAATTCGCTTAGTCTTATGTCATGTGTGACCGATGCATTGCCGGTGGCATCCGCATTGGGTAAAAAAGCGTAGCTGATTTTTGCAAAGCCTAAATCGTAGTTTTCTATGCCCGCACCTGGGCCTGTGGTATCCCAATAAAAGTAGTCGTTGATATGAATGTCATGGCGGCGATAAAACCGCGTTCCCACCCATGCAGACATATCAGGTTGGTCGGGCAATAGGTTAGACGCTTGTATGTAGTTATTACGGAAAGCCGGTGTGCTTGCCTCGGCATCTTGATTACCGCTAGACGCAAAAGCCAGCATGCCATGATAGGTAAAGGTTAATTGCGTTGGGGTGCCTGAATTGCCTGCACTGGCTTTATTGTCAGTAAATAACACATGACTAAGGCCCAGTTCGGCATAGTTTTCACATTCGTTACCGAGGCGGTACTTCCCCCCTGCCCCGGGCAGTTTAAAGCAAGCTTGTTTGCCACCATCACTGGCTAGGCCCGTACCGGTACGCAAATAACCATTAAACGTGGTGGTATCCGCCGCGATAGAATCATAAGGAATAAAAAGAAGTAGAAACGCAAAAAAACCTAATAGCATAGAGGAATCCCCATTATCAGTATTCTTTAGGTTTAGTTGACAGTTGGTAAGTTGTAAACAAAAAAACCAGCCTAAGCTGGTTTCAATAAAACATATTAATCAATAACTTGGCCCTAACGACTGGTCAAATCTAAGGCCTAAATTCACTATTGAATTTTGCTAACCACTTTTAGAATGTTGCTGGTAGAAATCACACCAGACATGATGCCATTTTTGGTTACAAAAATACGGCGAATGCCATCGGCTAACATTCTGTCGGCCACTTCTGAAACGCTGGCTTCTTCGTCTACCTTGATCACTTTAGGTGTCATGACTTTATTAACGGTACAACGTTCATCAGCTCGTGATGCAAATTGAGTAAGAGTGGTTTCGTCATAGTTGGCACCAACAAATTCGGCGTACACTTCTTCAACCATTTCTGATTTTTCTTTGTCAGTTTTGCTTTCAAAGTTAATCATGTCGGTTGCGCTGACTACGCCCACCAATGTGTGGTCACTTGCAATTACAGGTGCGCCTGAAATTTTATTATTCATGAAGAAGGTCGATAAACGCTTAATAGACCAGCCTTCGTATGCCATGAATACATCGGGTGTCATGATGTCTTTTGCTTTTAATTGGCTAAGTTGTGTTGTCATTAAGCTGCCCCTTTTTGATGCGTTACTTTTATAAGTTAGGGCCCTATTTTAACACGCTGAAAAACTTTAATCTGACACCCATCAATGTTTTTCAGGTTACATAGACAATTTTATAACTAACTTATAATTTTTTTATGAGAATTCCTGCGGACAGAATTCCATTTCAACGCACGTGCCGCCTGTTTCTTGTCGATACAGTTTTAATGCACCGTTTAAGTGCTTGCTGCGCTCTTTCATGATCGCCAAACCATAGTGGTTTAATTTCTCTGGATCGTCTGGAATGCCCACGCCGTTATCGCATACTTTGAGTTTAATTCGTTTTCCATTTTCAGAAATATGCAGCGACGCTTTTGTGCCTTTAGAATGGTGTATGGCATTTTGTAAGGATTCTTTTGCCACCTGCAATAAATGAATTTCTTCGTTGGGGGCCAATGGAATAGAATCAATGTCGTAGTTCAGTTCGATTTCCATATCACTGCGCACGGTCAGTTGCTCCACTGCATGGGTTAACGCCCCTTTTAAACCATCACCATCAATTTTTAAACGGAAAGTGGATAACAGTTCACGTAACTGTCGATAAGCCGATGACAGGCCTTCTCGAATTTCATCGATTAATTCTTGGAACATTTCGCCTTCAATGCCCTTGTCGTAAGATTTTTGCAGGCGTGTCACTTGAATTTTTAAATACGATAACGACTGAGCTAATGAATCGTGTAACTCACGGGCGATGATGGTGCGTTCATTTAATAGCGAAACCCTTCGTTCTTGGTTCGATTGATTTCTAAGGCTAAGCGCCACTGCAATTTGATCGGATACCGATTGCAGCAATTGATGCTGCCAACTATCAATAGAAATTGTAAAGGGCACTCGTACCACAAGTACGCCATAGTTTTGATCGTCTTGTACCAGTGGAAATTTAATTTGATAACCCGCTTCGCCAGTGGATACAAAGCAGCTATCGCCTTGGCAAGCATCACAATGGGCGCCATCGCAGCTTGGTCTGGTGGCTGTTTCTTCTAGGGTTAGCATGTGAATGTAGGGCTTAACCGATTCGGGCGTGCTTAAGCATAAGTCTAAATCGGTTAATTCGGTTAAGCGCGATACTTCATCTAATACTGGTTGAAAGTCAAAGTCGTCTTCAAATTCGTTAATGCGGCGTGCGGTATCAAACAAAAACTTAAGGGCGTCATTGGATCGCTTTAACTGCTGGGTTTTGTTTTCTACTTTTTGTTCAAGGTCATCGTACATTTCACGAAGCGATTCACTCATGGAATTAAACGCACCCGCCAGCACACCCAACTCATCATTGCTTTCGATTTCGATGCGCCCGCCCAATTCGCCGTGTTTCATTTTTTGGGCCATTTCAGTTAACAGCTTTAAGGGTTGCTCTACATGTATGTAAATATTGGTCATGGCCACATACACTAATATTAAGGTGGCAAATAAGGCAATCAGCTGAATGATCCGCAGCATTTCAATCTTGCCTTCGGCTTCGCGCTGATATTCAAATACCAGGCTATCGATTTGCTCTACAAATAGATTAATGGATTGAATCAGGTGTACTTGATTTTTGGTTGAAGGGCGATATTGTTTTAACAACGGCGACACTGTGTATTGCCATTCGGTTGCAACGTTGCGATACAGCACGGTTAGGTGGCTTTCTTTGTTGGTTTCAAAGTCATGTACCAATACTGGGTTGGTCAGAATATTTTCAAATTCTAGTAACTTATGTTCTTTAATAGATTGAAAACTTTGGTTGTCTTCTTGCGCCAATAATTGGCTCAGCATTTGATAGCTTTGCTTTCTTAACGAACCCGATATGTTAATGGCCGCTGCATCACTGTCTGCCATTTCAGAAATAATAAACGATGAAAACATACTAACAATCGCCATGGCGGTCATGGCGGTTAGCAATGCCCCCACTCGAAATACAATTGAATTTTTAACTTTTACTAACATTTCAAAATCTACATATA
>ERZ1027208.66-NODE-66-length-54413-cov-19.786269_pt1 | contig 54413 bp, 58 predicted proteins | sample MGYA00520867_ERZ1027208 | MGnify/ENA primary metagenome ERZ1027208 (study PRJEB33311, sample SAMEA4378413) | marine metagenome | biome: Marine biome; feature: Fjord; material: Water | collected 2014-07-20T08:00:00Z/2014-07-... | depth 75 m ... | reverse complement strand
TGCTGTTTTCCCTATGCTTGTTCCCCGATGGATGTTTTTATTTTTTTTCTTTTATTAGTCGACTGGGATTCCAGATCCATTGTCATCAACGGTTAGGACAATTTATTTACCTTTAATTATGACTTCAATCAGTATGTTAACTTTAACATACTGATGAGCATTTTGTAATAAGTTACTCATTAAAATCATCAAAAAAAAAGGATCGCAATTAACATATACAGCTTGCTCTGGTGCATGAAAAGTTAGTTGAACATCATCCTGACTTTTGTTTTTGATACAAGTGGCCGTCAGTGCAGTAAAGTCAACGGGCGCTTTGTTTATAGTAATTAAGGTTTGATCTAAACGTGCATAACTTAATAAGCTTTCTACCAAATCAACCATTTCATCGACATTATCACTAATACGCTGTTCAAAACGTTTTCGCAAGACAGGGTCATCTTCTTCTTGAATGGTATCAATACCAAAACGGATACGTGCTAGCGGTGTGCGTAAATCATGGGAAACGGCACTACTGAGCAGTTTTATATCAGTCACTAAATCATCAATACGCTGCGCCATGCGATTGAACTCTAATTCTAAATCTCGGATATACGAAATAGAGCCGACATTAATACGCTGCTTTAAATTGCCCTCACCAAATGACTTGGCCGTTTGACGCAAAGCCATTAACCTTCTCAAAAGCGGGTAAAGCCAAAGCAACATTAATAACAGCACAGCTAGATAAAATAGGCTGGTCAGTAAAATAGGCAAAAATGAGTTATTTTGTTGAACCGTTATTGGCGGAGTCGTTAATACCAAGAGCTCATCGGTAGCTGACAGATAAAAATGCATGGCGATACTATCATCTGTTTCAAGTAATAACGGTTGCCCTGCCACTAAATCAGTTAATAAAGGTTGTGGTAAAGGGAAGTTGGTTAACGGCTTTAAGCGTAACGTCAATGCTCCTTCATTCGGCCATTTTTTAATGAATTCTTGGCGATTATCAATACCCGAGAGTGCGATTGATAAGTGAGTACCTACTTGCTCTAAGGTATCTATAACACTCTGCTGCCCACTCGTTTCTTGATTTAACTGAGCAGTGTTTTGCTCGATACTTTGGTTAAGGTATTGGTTATAAATAGCATCAAACATCCAACCTAAACCAATAGTGGCGATAAGCACTACAGCGACTAATGAAAGTGTCAAATTACGCATTAAGTTTACCTAATAATATTAAGAGAAAGCCTTTAGCTTTTATAATAAGAAGAACAAGATAGTTACCAAACATCATTCGCAAATAAATAACCTTTTCCCCAAATCGTTTTAATACGATAAGGCTCTGATGAGTCATCTCTTAGCTTTTTGCGTAACCTTGAAATACGTAAATCAATTGAGCGATCAAAACCATCATAATCGAATCCACGAAAATGGCTGACCAGCTCTTTTCGCGACACTACCTGCCCTGCTTTAGTGGCCAGAAACCATAAAACATCAAATTCATTAGAAGAGACTTTGATTGATTCACCATCAAGAGTAACACTTCGGGCTTGTTCGCTAATGACCAAGCCACTAAATTTTAATACGCCTTTCGATTCAAGTTGTTCATCAGTTAACTGGTTAGTGCCGCTTTTATCTGTTGTGCGAGATTTATCTTCTCGGCGAAGTAATCCTCTAATACGGGCTAGTAATATCCTGGCTCTTACAGGTTTAGTAATATAATCATCAGCACCCATTTCAAGGCCGAGTACTTCATCAATTTCTTCATCACGTGCGGTGATCATAATGATAGGATTATCAAAAGTAGCTCGTACTGTTTTACAGACATCTAGCCCATCCATTCCCGGTAACATGCCATCAAGTAAAACAATGTCAGGGTTGAGTGATTGAATGAGATCAACGGCTTCATCACCGCGATGGCAAGTAGTAACCTTGAATTCACGTCCAATTAAGTAATCAGCTATCCACTCAGCAAGATCAATATCATCTTCTACCAATAAAATATGTGGTCCCGCTTCTGCTGTCATTTACCTATCCCTCTTTGCAATGTCTTCATTACCCTGAATTCAGTTTATTATAATTACCATACCTTCATTTGTTAGAAGGTATGGTAAACAGGTAAAACTAAAAGATACGCCATGACTTTCTTGGCTGACCTTTCTTCTTATGTACCCATGCCATTTTTACTACCGCAGTTGCCACAGAAATACTTTCATTTTGACGCCTTAATGAAAATTCCAAATTGACCTTGCTATCAAATGATTTTTTCATTTCTCCCACCGAGCTATTAATCCAACAATTAAGTGCTTTAGGCTCTCCAGCGGTATATAAACAATAATTGCCCGGCGTATCAACTTGCCAACTTAATTCGACAGAAACATAACAAGCCTGTCCTTGACGCATAGCAACGCATTGCTCAGGACTAACCTTCATGCTGGCCTGAATATCCGTTGCATTTGCCACAGAGTTTATTGCCAGCAATAACAATAACAAACATGATGTTTTTAGTTGTAGAAGTAGCCGTTGAATCTGCTTGTCAACTTTATTCAGTTTTTTAGTGTGCATTATAATGCCCCCCTAAAAAACGAACGTTAGTAGAAGGCCGCCTCTGATACCGTCCTCAACGGTATCTTGGCGAGCAGCAATACTACGATCTGACAGTGCGTTATAACCGACGTAACTACCGATCACCCAATCCGTTGTGAGTGGATACTCAATACCTACCTCTGCCGAATAACTTATACCACCTTTCGTTGATAGGTCATCTTCAACCCAGGTTTGTACGCCATAGGGAGTGACTTCTTTTGAGCGGTATTGCAGCCCTAAGTTAGTATAAAAATTCCAGTTTCTAATCTGCCAGTCATAGCTGTATGAAATAGAAGCCTCGATACCATCACTGCCTACATCATTGCGACTAACGGGTGAGTATATCAATTGCAATTGACTGTTTTCATAAAAACCTGTCATTCTCAGGCCTGCACGTTCATCTTCATTACGCGTTTGAATGCCTTCTAAACCTTCAATGCCTCGCGTACTGTATTGGTAAAATAAATCAAAAGAATAATCGTCACTGTTATAAAAGTTTACCCCCCACGCTGGCATAGAGTACATACCTTGAATTCGTCTGGTACTTATTCCTGGCGATTCCATAAAGAGTCCCAGTAACTGTACTCGGTAACTTATCGCTACATCAAATTCAGAGTCTGTACCTTCATTCGCAGCAAAAGCATAATCATCACCAAAGCTACTTACAGCACTGACATCAACATAAAAGCCATCACGACGGTTATGGATGAAGCGATGAACTTGCTTACATTTTTCATCGTCTTCATCACAATTTCGAGACTTATGGTCTTCACATTCGCCAAAACAAACAGAAATTTCATCTTCCTCTTTTGTTTCAGTGGTCTTAGTTATTTTATTATCTTCATCCGTATTAGGTGTTTGTTCATTCTTTTCACGGTTAACTTCGACAGTAGTTTTATTACTTATTTCCGGTGAAGTAGCTTCAGTAGATTTATCTTCAAGATGAGAGTTAGCGCTAGCAGCAAAAGAAGTCAGAATGACACTGGAGGCAATTAGGCTGATGACGGTTATTTTTGTTATGTGTTTCATATATTCCCTGTGAACGTCTGTTTTTGTTAACCGTAATAGTAACTAAGCTTGGCAAAAATAGACGTAACACAAATTAAGCTGATGTATCAATTTGTATCATGTTTTAACGCAATAATAACATTGCTTTACATAATGAGGAATGAAGATCATAACAATTGACTGAGTGAGCTCAATTCTTTTTAACAGAGAGTTGAGGTTATATACCCGCTACCAATCAAGCACTTTGAAACATGCATCTTGATTGGTAGCGGGTATAAAGACAAAAAGAGTAGTAGCGCGATTAGATGCTCAAGCCAATAGAAGTGCTGATTTTAAAATGGGTATAAAGCTAAGTTGTATCGATTTCTTGGACAAGAGCTCCACATTGCCTTACTGCTGTATTTTAAATTAACTAGACAGGCACAAGCGCTTGGATAGATTTTGTTGGTCTTCGGAGATTTTGATCCAACCTACTTTTAGGTCAGATCAACAGGGTAACCCGCTCAAAAAGGGACGAAATGGAGTCCAACAAGCGCTAATAGGAATATTGCTCAAAGTCAGTGATCTCTCTTCTTAAACGGCGTTGCTCTTTAATTGATTCAATTTCACGCCATTTACGTTTTCGATCACTGCCTTTCGTTTTGCCTTTTTTATCAGGTCTTGTCAGCTCATCTTCATCAAAATCATCTGCTTCATGCCAGTATTCGTTGTTCATAGTACTCTCCTCTCACTAACGTTAAATGGCAATTTAATGGAGTTAGATGAAAGTAATATGAAACAAAGATGACATTTTGATGAATGCGCTAACTAAGTAGTACTCATTTTTACGCAGTTAATTTAAGTAAACATGCTACTGAGCGTTAATTTTTAAACCTTTTAAAAATGCAGATAACACTTCATCAGAACAATCTTTATAGTGCTTATGATTTACATTTCTGAAAAAAGCGCTTAGTTCATACTTACCTAAACTTAAATCGGCTAATTCTAGGGTAGCAATGACTTCTTCAGCTTTTAATGACAAGGCTATTTTTACTTTGTTAAAGATCATATTGTTGGTCAATTCAAGCTCAGCTTGACGTTCTGGCCCGTCACTAGGCCCTCTTTTCGCAATGATAAGACCATTTAAAAAACTAGCAAATTGCACATCTTCTAATGGTTGATAAGCAACATCATCTTTTTCTTTAAAGAAGCTTGCAAGCTGCTCAGCACCAAGCTCACACTGACCTAACGCAAAGGTTGCAAGGATTGTTTCATCGGTTAAATCAAAGATAGCGCTAATGCGGCGAAGGAGGTCGTTATTAATCATTTAAAAGCCTAAAAGTTGTTTGCTAGAGAAATATTTCTAAATATTGGCACAGTATAACTGACTATAAGGCTATTAGCGTGTTTTGATTACAAAAATGAAGCTTAGCCTAAATACGAGTTTAGCTGAGTAGTTAACTTTTTAATATGGATGAAAATTTGTCAAAAGCATAAATTGTAATTATTATTACTCAGGTATATGTAACTAATGATAATCATTGCCAATAAAGGAAATTCAATGAACCCTATAGACGCCCCCATTACACAACTTGAAACTCTCACGATGAAGGCTTACGAACTTGGCCTGATTTACGCCCCTCGATTAGTTTTATCAATTCTTACATTATTGATCGGTTTATGGATAATCAGTGGCATTACTAAATTAGTAAAAGCTTCAATGGTTCGTTCAAAGGTAGATCCAACCTTAGTCCCTTTTATGGGCAGCTTGGTTTCTTGGTTACTTAAATTACTACTGTTTATCTCTGTTGCTTCAATGATAGGTGTTGCTACGACTTCATTTATTGCGGTACTCGGTGCGGCTGGTCTTGCTATTGGTTTAGCGCTGCAAGGCAGTTTAGCTAACTTTGCTGGCGGTGTGCTAATTATGGTATTCAAACCTTATAAAGTAGGTGATTTAATTGAAGCTCAAGGTCATTTAGGTGTTGTAAAAGAAGTACAAATCTTTAATACCATTTTACTTTCGCCACAGTCAAAACGCATTATTATTCCAAATGGTGCAACGTCTAATGGCTCTGTCGTTAACTATACCGTTGAAGGTAAAATTCGTGTTGATCTTACTATCGGCGTTTCTTACCTTGCAGATATCGATCAAACTAAAGCGGTGTTAATGGATGTTCTACTTAATAATGACAAGGTATTAAAAACACCAGCGCCATTTGTTGGCGTATCTGAAATGGCTGACAGCTCAGTTAACTTTGCCGTTCGTCCACATTGTTTACCTGAGCATTATTGGGCTGTTTACTTTGAAGTGAATGAAGCTATTAAGAAAACCCTTGATAAGAATGATATTGCTATTCCGTTCCCGCAACGCGATGTACATTTAATTCAAGCATAATTGCTAGTAATTAATAATGATGTAATCGTTTTGACGTAAACTTTATGTAGTAAAGTAAAAAACCGTTAATGGCTCGCCATTAACGGTTTTTTTATCTGATTAACAAATAGCTTGAATAGATTATTTTTTAGAGGCTGCGTATTTAGTGACATAGTTTAATTTAGATAAGGGTACTGTCTTTTTCACCGGAAACTCTTCAAACTCTTTACGTTCAATAATATGTCCCAAACGGCTTTCAATAGCACAAAGTTCTCTGAAATTATCTTTAGATACCAACGAAACTGCTTCACCAGATGCACCTGCTCGGCCCGTACGACCAATACGATGAATGTAGTCATCGACTTGTGCAGGTAAGTCATAATTGATGACACGCGAAAGCTCACCAATATCAAGGCCACGTGCAGCAATAGCGGTAGCGACTAGAAACTTTATTTTTCCTGATTTAAAATCATTGAGGATTTTTTCACGGTTATCTTGTGCTCTACCACTGTGAATACTTTCTGAGACTATACCGCGCTTTTCCAACTGACTTACTAGTTTTGCTGCGCCATGTTTAGTTTCTATAAAAATAAGTGCTTGTTGCCAATTTTGTGTAGTAATTAAATGACTTAATAACGCTGACTTATTAGTTTTATCAACGGTAACCAACCATTGAGCTATTTTAGGTTTAGAGGCTTTATCTGCACCGATAGCTATTTCAACGGGCTTGTGAATGGTTCTCTTCGCTAAACCACGGACCTCTTCAGACATGGTGGCAGAAAACAGTAGATTTTGACGATGCTCAGGTAAACGCTCAATGATTTTATTAATATCATCAATAAACCCCATATCAAGCATTCTATCGGCTTCATCAAGTACCAACATATCAAGCTCATCAAAATGTAACACCCTTTGATGTGCCATATCGAGTAAACGGCCCGGTGTTGCTACCAGAATATCTACCCCCCAAATTAATCGCTGCTTTTGTTCTTGTGCATCAACACCACCGTACATTGCCATAGAGCTAAGATTTAAATATTTAGCATACTGAGTAATACTCGCTTCAACTTGAACAGCAAGCTCACGGGTAGGGACAAGAATAAGGGCACGAATACGTTTAGCGCGTAACTTCTTCTCTGTTTCTTTGTATCGATTATTAAGCAGTTCTAATAATGGCAACACAAAACTCGCGGTTTTACCTGTACCGGTTTGTGCTGCAGCAATAATGTCTTTTCCCGATAAAACGACAGGTATTGCTTTTTGTTGAATAGCTGTTGGTTTGGTATAGCCTAAATCAGCAATAGCATTGAGTATAGGGAGCGATAAATTAAGTGTTGAGAAGGACATAATGTGTCTTAACCATAATAATAATAATCAAACTGCGGGGTAGATAGCTTTCATAAAGAAAGCAGACAAAATGCAGGTGATAGAAACGATAATGCGCGCAGTATAGCAGTTATCTATACCCATTCCACTTGAAGATGCATGATTCAGCTGGAATTAGAAACGCCTTTAGGCAAGGCATTGATTGAAGAGAATAGTTATTCTATTGTCGAAATCAATAACGCAGCATAAAGCGTTTCTAAACCAGCCCCTTGGGGAAGACTGAGCATCTTCAAATGGAGTGGGTATATAGTGCGTAGAAGCAAGAAGCAACTTGCCTTATTTAAAGCAATAAAGACTAAAACTACCCTAGAGTAAACTTAGCTCCCGCTTTCAACTCTTAGGCCACGAGCATGGAGATAACTATGCAGGAAGATAGTAAAGCCAGCGTATTAAAGATAGGTTATAATAAGAAGAGTAAACCATGCTAAATGCTCAAGATAATTGGATCTATCTACCTTATGAAAAATACTGAAAATACAACCGATACCACAGCAACTGACGTTAAATTAGGTAATGTTTACGTCATGACGCACTCTCTTTTTTCTGATGTTGTGAAAATAGGCTGTACCACTGAAGAGCCTGAAGAATACGCTAAAGCACTGTCAGCAAAAACTATTGGAGAATATAGTGTTGCCTTTTCATTACAGTGTAATAATCCTTGTAAAATAAAAAAGCAAATCAAAAAGTACTTAGACGCACAAGAGTACGTTAATGAATTTTACCAAGTATCCCCTGACGTTGCCAAAAAGCTCTTAAAAAGAGAAACCTTAGTCATTCCAAGTCTTAATCGCTTGTAACAAAAGCGATTAACAAAAAAAAGCATTGTTCCTAATGGACAATGCTTTTAAATATCTTTTGCCAAAATCACTTATTTTAACGATTCTATTTCAGCAAGTGCTTGAGTAAATTCGCTCAATTCTATCTCTAAACACTCGTCATCACCTTGCCAGTTAATACCAACAATAACACCATCTTCATTTAAGTCTTCAAGCCAGAACTCAAACCAATCGGCTAAAGATATTTCACAAGGAACATAATCACTCCATTCTTCAATACAATGCTCTTGTGCTAATTTCGAGCTAGACCAAAGCGGCATGACTTCGGTGTTTTCGAAGCTAGGAGAATCAAGTACCACCCAATCTTCACTCGCTTTATCTTGTAGTGCCCAAATAACTTGAGTTGGTTTTGTTTCCGCCAAAAACGTTTTTAAAATAGTGCTGCTTTCGCTCATAAAATAAGTACTTCTCTTTAATTAGATGAGTAGATTATAACGGAGTTACTACCTTAGGTCATGCGATACCGCTACCATTGCATGTGGCAAATTATAGAATGCTTGCTATATTAACTCAAAAACAAAGCGCTATTTATCAAGGTGAAACGACTGTATAGTGTTATTCACTCAACGTTACTGGCAAGTGGTATTTACAGGATAAAATACGCTTAATAAATTAAAGACTTTTTATTTTCTCCGTTGACCTATAAACTTGTCGGCTTTTTCGCTCTGAGATCCATTTATGCTTTTTAGAATAAATTTCCTTATATTGGCGCTATTGTTCACTCCTTTTGCCTCAGCGAACAACATTAGCCAATTTAAAGAAAGCTTCTCTAGCCAAGTTAAAAAGCAACTAACAGTTTATAACATTCCTGGTGCCGCTTATGCCATTGTGCAAAACGACACTATTATTGCAATGGAAACCTTTGGCCATACAGATAAAGCTAAATCTCAGCAAGTTGATTACAATACCGTCTTTCGCTTAGCCTCCGTTTCTAAAACGTTCGCCGCGACAGTAACGACCATGCTAGCACAAGAACAGTTGTTAAAATTATCTGATCCTATTACCAAATACGTACCAAATTTTGCCCTAGCTACTGACGGTGCAGCACAAAAAATTCAACTCAAGCACTTGTTAAGTCACTCCAGTGGCTTGATGCCAAACGCCTACGATAATCTGCTGCATGAAAATTGGACTATGGATAAGATCATCGGTCGTTTTGATCGCATCACGCCGATTTGCCAACCTGAAAAGTGCTATGGCTATCAAAATATAGCCTATGGTTTTTTAGAGCCAGCGATAGAAGGGAGCCAGAAAAAAAGCTATAAAAAGCTATTACAAGACCGCGTATTTACGCCACTTAATATGACCAATGCGTCTTTGGGTATCGAGGTATATAAAGAGAAGGAGAATACTGCTAAGCCACATATTTTAAGAAAACGAGTCAAAACAGGCAAAAAAGATCCCCAAGGTCGAGAGATTAGAGAATATGTGTGGCGTACGGTAAAAGTAGCACCCGATTACTACAAAGTTGCCCCAGCGGCTGGTGTTAACGCCAGCATTAGCGACTTAGCCAAGTGGTTAATTGCTAATTTAGGACACAAGCCTGAGGTATTATCTCCTTCGCTATTAGCAGAATTAACCACCCCGAGAATTAGAACGAAAAAAGACTTACGCCGACGTTTTTGGCGTGGTCACTTGACCGATGCTCATTATGGTTATGGCTGGAGAATATATCAATTTGAAGGTCACCCCATCATTTACCATTCAGGCTGGGTTGCAGGATTCCGTGCTGATATCGGCTACTCGCCCGATTTAGATATTGGTTTTGCCATTGTGATAAACGCAGAATCTAATGCGATCAACAAAATATCAAGTCAGTTTTGGTTACAAGCGAGTAGCTTATTTGATAAAAAATTAGCGAAACACGTTAAAAGCTAACAATCAGATTAGCTACAATTTTTTATTTCAAATCCCTATTAAATACAAACGTATTTAATTTAAATGATAAACCACTAACTCGCTTTTTGAATATAAGCCAAGGTTGTCTTGTAATCACTATAATCCAATGGAATTTGTTGGATCACACCATCAATATCGAGCACTAACGAAGGAAATCCCTGCTGGGTTAATTTTCTTGCTAAGCGCACTTGTTTTGCTAACTCTTGATTTATTTCTGACGAGTTAATATCAGTAATAAATTGCGCTACATCTAACGTATGTGATGTCTGCTCGCTTAACTCTTTCGCCAAACCAACCAAAACATCGACATCAGATGGATTTAACGCGCGTAAGTAATATGCCTGTTGGATGGCATCTATCATGGCTTTTTGACAAGACTGTTTATGTGCTGCAATCGCTGCTCTACAAGCATTGTAAGTTGAGCGCCTTGGCGTATTGTCACGCCAAAAACCATGGTTAAAGCTTGTGCCTAATTTTTGTTCGATGGTACGCCAATGGTTTTGAATCATCTGCTGTTGAGCAAGTGGCATTGCGCTATCTGAATCCGCAGCCAAACCACCTGCCACATACTCCACATCTATCGACTTAGGTAAGTGCTGTTGCAAAAGGTCCCAAACAGGGCTGTAGCCCCAACACCAACTGCACATTGGATCGTAAATATAATATAACTTGCTGCTCATATAACCTCTTTCTGGTGAAACTAAGTAGTGATCTTAATAATATTACACGTTATCAATCAATATTGGACAGTTTAGCCATATTTATTGACTGACTAGCTACTTATACTAGCGTCAACTTATTGCTATTGAAGGGCTGATTTACATGTTATCAACGTTAAACAAAACTATTCTAACTTTATCCCTTTTGATTACTAGCTCAATAACTAACGCCTCATTAATCACTAATGGCAGCTTCGAACAATTACTCTTTGCTGACAACTCGACTGCACAAGGTTTGGTTCATAACATTAACCTACACTCCTTTGAAAATAAAAGCAGTGCTTGGGATATTTTTTATGCATTACCCGGTTGGCTAACAACGGCAGGTAACGGTATAGAATTACAGAAAAACGTAGTCACTAGTTCTTTCGAAGGCAAAAACCACGTTGAACTTGATTCTCACAAAAATGGCTCATCAAATTCGGTAATGACACAATCATTAGACTCATTAACCATTGGCGCGGAATATTTGTTGGAGTTTTCTTACAAAGCACGAACTAATCATAAAAACGATAATGGCATCAATGTGTTTTGGTATGATGCCAGCACAGACTTTAGCAAGACTATGATTGCTGATTTTGCTATTAACGGTAGAAGTAAACAGAGCCCAAACTGGTCAGTACAATCAGTACTGCTTAAAGCAAAATCAGAAACTATGGATTTAAGCTTTGGCGCTTTTGGTAAACAAAACTCACTGGGTGGTTTACTCGATAACGTATCGTTAGTAAAAGTCAGTAATGGCCCTGTAACAGAGGTCCCTGAGCCTTCTGTGTTCGCACTCTCATTACTTGGCTTTGCTGCATTAGCTCGTCGCCAATATAAAAAAGCCAAGTAAAACTACTCAGTTTTTTTGATATAAAGCTTTATACCCACTCCACTTAAATATGCATGATTTAGACTTGCTGAAACAAGCATCTTCAAATAGGGTGAGTATAAAATAAAGAATAATGCTCGCACGTTATAGGCTTTCTCAGTCAGCCCCCCTCTTGCAAAAGAGTGGCTGAGAAAGCTCCCTTTCGTCATATTTATTAGTGCTGATGTGGTAGCTAGAATTCTAGAAATATTATGGTTAATTTTCAGTAAACAAAAAGGCTTTAATGTCGGCAAAATTTTCTATCCCTAACAATTGAGATTTCTCTTCTAATTCGCTGAAATCATTATGCCTTGTCGCAAGCACATACAAACAAGACAGCATAAATAATTCCAAGTCATCTTGTTTGCTTCCTTTAATTTTTTGCTGACTCACTTTATCTAAATGATTAAGCTGCTTAATAACACTGGCGTCAATATGCCATAAAGACAACATTAAAGTTGAAGCAGAATAGATACTAATTTTCATTGCTTGGTTAACGTGCTGATTTAAGGACTGTAAATCGTTAATGCCTTGCAATGAGTGTAATATAAGTTCATGTTTAGCTGAATTTTTATGCGTCAGTAATAAGATCCCTAAAAGCGCAAATATTAGGACTTGTTCAGTCAAAGAACTATCAAACTTGATATCCTTTGCTACAGATTTGCGCATTAGCTGAAAAAACTTCGGAGCAATCAAAAAAGCATGCGTCGATTGATCAATAACTCTCTGTTCTACCTGTGACTCTAGTGCATCTTTAACACCATAGATTACGGCCATATTTATGACAGTATTAATGCCTAAATTTCGACTGATAGCTTCTTGAGTATTTCTAGGAGTTTTACCATAAATAGCTTTGCTCGCTAGCCCGATTACTCGACCAGTAAAAACGGGATCACTTGCAACAATTTCGACAACCCTTGAGACGTCTAAACTATCTTGCTCTTTTTCTTGAAGTAGTTGCAGGCAACTATCAGGTAAAGGAGACATATTTTGTGCAATAGAGCTTAAGGTTTGCTGATTATTTTGCTCACCAATAAGAGATAGATCACGAAATTGCGAAGGGGTAATACCAAACTTATTACGAAAAGCTCGCTCAAAGGTGGCGCGTTCAGAGTAACCTAACTTCACCACTAAATTATCAATACTCACCTGTTTAGTAAGTAAGTCGTGCACACACAATTCATTTAAGTATTTTTGCTGGATCAACTTAAACGTTGTTTCTTCTTGGCGAAGTTTACGCCGAAACGATGTCATACTCATCGATAATGCCAGCGCACACTGTTCTATAGTAAGCCTTGCTGGCACAGCACTTTTGGTTAGTAGGTTATTGACCGCTTCAATGAGAAGTAACTCTTTATGATTCATTTAAATTGTAACTGTAAATTAACGTTATAAAGAGAAGTTAATCATTGATTAAATCCCCCTATTACTTGCTGTTTTAATAGATATTATCGATTATACAGTTAAGTATTTTATTTGCATCTTGATAGCAATTTTATATTTACGTCTATTACTCAATGAAAGAGTTTATGGTTTAAAGTTTTCAAAAATTTATTTATAACTAAATAACGCTCTTCCCTATTTAATTAGCGCAATACCAAAGACTCTGTTTTTTATAATTTGCTAAATGGTATCAGTACTATTTCGCTAATGATGCTAACTCTAACGTTACGTGATCAATGCCCTGCCGAGCGATTTTCTTATTCAACTCAGCTTGTTTGCTACTTAACAAAGAAATACCTTCAACCGTGATATCAAACGCTTTCCATTGACCGGTTTTTTTATTCTTTCTCATTTGAAAAACAATATTAATAGTGGGGGCACCTTGATCAATTATTTGAGTTTTGACGCCAATAATTCTTTTACCCTTGGTAGGCTTTTCCGGTTCAAAAACAACTTCTTGATTCTTGTACTTAGATAAAGCAGTCGAGTAAGTTCTTACCAAGTAATGACGCATCGCTTTAACAAATTCAGCTCGCTGCTCTTTTGATATTTTTTTCAAATGCTTACCCAAAACACGATATGAGGCATAGCGGTAATCTATTGATGGCATTAACTCTTCTTCTACGATGTCGCGCATTAAATGTGGGAATTTTTGAATTGCTTGCTGATTGGCGGAGATACGTGAGAACAAGTTGGTGCCTGCGGTTTTTAATACCACATAGGGTGAGGCATTCACTGCTGGCGAAACAGAAGCCGTTACTGTCTCTGCAGTTGAGCTTGCATTAGATGAAGCAGCCGATGCTGCAGGAATAGTAGAGAATAAAACTAAAGCAATAATGCTTGTTGTTATGAGTGCTCGCATGAGAACGTGATCCTTAAATCTAATATTGGTACTATAAAATCCGTCATTACATACCGACCAAGCGGTTTGTAATCAATAGCGAGATAATAGCACCGACCGTTCGGTATGTTAAAGTTATTTTAAAGAAGAAAAAAGTTTACAAAAGTGTAAATAGGAATAAGCGAATACGATTAAGTAATATTTAATTAAGGTAATGCTTTAAAGGAGGAAACACTGAGGTGAGGTAGGTTACTTTTTCAATGCTCTTATATAAAGACATAATTCAGCGATAACCTGTTGAAATAATTCTTTATTACGCGAGCTCTTGCTTAAGCTTGTTGCGCCATTTAGCGTGGCAACAATAAAATACCCTATTTGACTAAAGGCTAAATTATCACGTAATTCAACACTAATTCGCTCAAGCGCATCAACAATTAATTGATTCAATTGTTCTTGCATATGCAAAATACGTAAACGAAAGCCTTCATCAACGTTTGCCATTTCTTCACACAAGTTATTAAGCGGACAGCCACACACAACCTCGCTACACGACATTTCATCTGTCATTGCAGTTAAGTATTTACACAAACCTTCAATGGGATCATCATCTGTCAGCGGTGTTTGCCAAACGCTTAGAAACATCGGGGTATACACTTCTTCAAAGACGGCATAACCTAGTTCTATTTTACTGGTAAAGTGGTAATACAAAGCACCTTTTGATATTTCACAGCGAGTGAGAATAGACGATAAACTAGTTGCTTTAAAACCGTGCTGATGAATTTCATCGGCGGCCACAGTTAAAATATTCTGGCGGGTTTGCTCTGCATCACTCATGGCATTACTCAATTATTTTACTAAACGCTTTAGACACCTAAATAATAACCAACCGCTCGGTATGTTGCAAGTATTGCATAAAAAGCTCGCACCTGAGTTTAGGGACTTTCCGTAAATAAACTAAAAAAATGACTATTGAAATGATATGAAGCGATGCTGTTGAATAATTTTAAAAGATAACCTTCTCATTTAGAGAAGGTTATCTTTAATTTTCCATTTCCGAAGTAGAACTCTCTTAACAAATGATCGCGATACCACTTTGTAGATATTAACTAATAGACTGCATTTAAGGTTTCTTACCCAAGGGAACAATACCATCTTGAATAACGGTCAATTTTGGCATAAAGGGAATGTCGATATCTAATTTTGCCTCAAGTTGGTAGCTAATATCCTGCCCTTGACTAGACATTAGTGCTTTTATCACCTTAAACCCACCAAATAAACTCGCTGAAATTGGCACGACAAAGCGCGATTCACCGTAAGCTTTTGCAGTAGGGATATTCGAGGCAACACCATGAGCTAACTCCTCCCCTGCCACATTTAGTTGATAGCTAATACCATTGAAAGGTAAGTCGAAATTATTAGGGTTGGTTAATTTCAAACCTATTTCAAAGTTTTGCTCAAAGCCACTAGCCGGCAACGCCTTAAAAGAAATCAGCTCGACACTGGGTTCTTCGTAATCAAGGTTCATGCTGGCGCAGCCAGACAAGAAAAATAGTGCTGCCACCAAAAAGAACCACATGTGCAGTGCTCTAGCTATTATCATTATTTATCCTCAATGGGTAATTTCTTTCTAGTTGTAATAAAAGGGTAATGTTGGGGATATTTTACTATTTATCATTAGATTATTCATCAAAGAAAGCAAACTATTGATATTACTCATGTTCACTAATTTGAAACGAATATTAGTGATAACGACTAGTTAAACAAGTTCAATGGTATTTTATATCAGTAATCCCATTTATGGGCTATAACTGGTTAGTTTATCTTTAGATCAACAAAGTTGTCCTTATAATTGCGTATCAGCCATTAATTGAGCACAGAAAATCAATATACCTCGTATAACCAGAGTTATTATAATTCGTTGAATGAGAATTCATAAAGCCATGCAGGTACTCAACTCTTTCAGTGTTGACTCTAGCTTTACTAGCAAGGTTGTTTTGCAACTCAACAACATCAAAATGAGGCTCATTTTTTGGAAATACCAAGTTCATCTCAAACTGTGGTTCTATTTGGGTGAAGTTTCTAATTTGTGAGCCATAAAAGCAATAAGCTCGCTTTATATGGTGATTGCCTTTTATTTCAGACAAACGCCAAGTAACACTTGCTCCTACACTAAAACCGACTAATGTGACTTCATGTTCAATTGATTCGACCACCTTTAATAAGAGAGCTAGATAGTCATTTAAACCAACGGCCTCTACAAAATATGAGTAGGCTTCAGCTTCATTGCTAAACCCCATCATGTGACCTTCATATGGGTCAACAATAGAACTTGCACCTATTTTTTCGCTTATTTTCAATAAAGCAGGAGTTACACCAAAGACATCTGAAACTAGAATGATACTCATAAATTTTATCCGCTAGCGCCCGACTATTGAGCTAAGAAACAATTGACTGACATATGCAACGAAGGGAACATTATTTTATTAATTTAGCCACTTAGCATTAGGTATTACCTTAACCTAATTCTATTACATCTGGATGTTTCTCAGATGAATATTCATGGTAAATATCATCGAGGTAAGTTCCAAGTTCAGTGGGCTCTAAATCTGATGGGATAACAACATCGTAGACACGTGAACGAATACCTGTATCTGATTCATTAAACAGTTGCCACTCTTCATCTTTTTTAAGTATTGACATCTGTTTGCCAAACACATTGAACTTGATAATCACAAGCAAAATCTCCAAAAACAGTATGCCTCGTTAAGAGGAAAAATTAGGTAAAAACGACTAAAGGCAAAGGTTAACTATTTTTTATTCTTATTTAACAGTTCGTTAGTTTTTTTGGCCACTTATTATTTTACCGACAAAAAATAGAGTAAATAAAGCCAGAATATTTATCGTTATTATCGCTTCGCCAAGTTCAAAAATAGCCCCCACTTTGGCACCATAACTTAATCCAATGGTAAGCGACTCACTCTCAACGGTTATTATCTGCAACAAGCAAAACCAAAAGCACAATTTAATAGCCTTCATATCTTTTGTATAGATTTGAAATAGTAAATAAGCGCTAGTGAAAATCACAAGACTCGAAGCTAAAACTTTGCCATAAGCAGAAGCGTGCAACCCTAGGCCTTGATTTGTGATAAGCACAAAGATTGACGACGCTGCCAGCATTATATTAATAGCCAAAAAGCAACAAATTGTTATTGTGCTTTTACTGAAAGATTGAAACATAGATTTCCTAAAGGCTAATATCCTGATTTAAAAGTTTGTTATCTGCACGTACTGCTAATTAGATCACTTTGCTTTGTAATTTCACTAGCATTCTTATCTACTTCAGCAATAGCCAAATCTATTTTAGCTGATGTACACTTATCAGATAACTCTTTATCCATAAGATAAGTTTGATCCTTCTGCTGCTGAGTTAACCCCGTAGCACCACTATATTGATTTCTATCTTCTGGGGTTCTGTCTTTTTGATAGAGTGGTGGTTGACTGGCACCACATGCTGATAATAAAACGATCAGCAAAAGAGAAAGTAGATTAATGTTCAACGCTAGACACTCCTTGTGCATATAACAGCTTAGTATGTAGGCGTCTGTGTAATAACGTCCCACAACGTTCAATTCATTCACATTAATATCCCATAATTTCAAAGCTTTATAAACTATAAATATTTTATTTTTGCGGAGATGTAAATGTTACTAAGAATTATCAGTGAGACTTACCAATTAATCATTTGAAAATAGGTAGGATAGCTTGCTAGTTAAGTAGCCCCACTTAGCTAAAAGCAACACTAACATTACAATTATTTGACAACATTACTTCGTTTTTATAAACAATAATTTTCCTTAAGCACCACAATTATCGGGGGGTTTGCTTGATTTACATCAAACAATCTTTTCGGTTAAGTCGTATGCTTATTTTAATTACTCCAAAATAGATAAAGGGAAATGTCATGACAGAAATCAATACTATTTTATATGCTACTGACCTTGGAAAACATACAAGACCTGCTTTTCGTATGGCAGTGAGCCTTGCCAAAAGCCATAATGCGAAAATTCATTTTCTTTATGTAATAGAGCCATTAAATACTAATACAGCATCATTGGTTAACTCCTATTTACCTGAAGGGACTATAGAAGATATATATCAACGTTCACTTGATGAATTGCATGAGAAAGTTAAAAGTCGTATCGATAAATTCTGCTTAGAGGAATTAGACGGTGAAGAATTCCCTGGTGGAAAACCTGTAGCAGATATTATTGAAGGCTCACCTGCCGCAACCATAGTTAGTTTCGCGGAAGAAAAAAGTGTTGACCTTATTGTGATGGGTAGTCACGCGCACAGCGTATTAAACAACCTATTTATTGGCTCTGTAGCTGATAAAGTTGTGAACAGATCAACGACTCCGGTATTACTTGTCCCCCTAAAAAGTGACTAGTATGAGGTAAACACCTGAGTAACACCTTTAAGGTTAAGTGTTTAAAAAGTAGCTAATTACTTTCATAAGATTTGTACTCAAGACACCTTAAACTATTAAAAAGCCGTCTCAAAAGGACGGCTTAGTACTAGTGATTATGCAAATAATATCGATAGAAGTAGTAGCAAATTAGCTAAACTGACTACTTTTTTTGTAAATTGTATTCTACAAACTTAATAGTGAAGATTAGCGCTCTTTTCTTCAATGAGTATTAATACTTAAAATTCTAAACAACAATATGTTAAAAATACGGTCTACTCAACTCTACTTAGTGAGTGATTTTTTATAGTCTGCTTTACAAGCTTGATATACATTTTCTGATACTTCGTTACCAAAACATCGTGTATGAACAAACTCTCCATCCTCAACATAAACACTTGAGTTATAAAGTATATATTTCATTTTTTGTTTACCGCAGACCATCGCTGGAAAGTTTGAAAAAGGTTCAAATTTAGCCAGTTTGATCATCATCTGTTCTAAACATGATTTATCAAATTGAAACTCAGACACATGATGCCCTACATATTCTTCTTCGGTGTAGCCTAATACCTTGAGTTCATGCTCGTTGGCATATTTAATTATGCCCTCTGGTGAAACCGTGTGGATGCCAATATTTGCATTTTCAATAAAATCTACAGCATTTTCTATAAGCACTTCTTTAGCTACCTTAATTGCGTTTTTCAAAAATGATTATATTCATTATTTAAAGCTGGGTAAAATATAACGCGAGAATACTTGGCGTTTTTTAATCGGCTTTGTAAATTATTTATTCCTTCACCATTTCTGAAAATTTAGCTAAATAACTATCCCGTTAAACAAACCGTCCACATTGGCGCTTATCGCCAGAATATATGGAGAGTTAATAAATACCGACATCAAGCCCAGCAGCCATCGTCATACCAAGCTCTTCGCATTGCTCAAGAAATGCTGTTTGCCAATCTCCACGACACACTAAGGGAGATTGAATCCAGTGCCAACGTAATCCTGTACAAATTGATTCAACAGCTCGACAAGTGCCCGTGCCATCATTACCCGCGCGTACATATAACGCACAAGGTAATCCCTGTTTTACTTCTAAGCAGGGATAATAACAACGATCAAAGAAATCCTTCAACGCACCACTCATATAACCAAGGTTCTCGGTCGTCCCCATGATTAATCCATCACAACTTAATACATCTTCAGGCGTTGCTTCTAAGGGCTGTATCCAACGTGTTTCTACTTGTGCAATGTCAGGATGCTTAGCGCCTTTCAAAGCCGCTTCAGCCATTAATCGCGTATTGTCTGAAGGTGCGTGCGCTACAATTAGAAGTGTTTTCATTGATATACCCACATTAACTTAAAACATCTCATGAGAGATGAAGAACTTCATAAAACTTATCCCATAGTTTTAGGTTACACGAATTATTGGAAAAGTCCTCTTTTGCTTTGTTGTCTTCAACACTGAATCATCTGTTTGAAGGTCACGCGACGAGTTTGTTAGAGATGAGAGAGATATTATAATTTGGGGCAATGCTCGAAAAGTTGCGCGAAAGAGAATGATAAACTAAGTTCTCCAAATAATGACAACTCAACTCTCTGACAAGTAAAGAGTTGAGTTGTTATAAAGAATAGATTTTTATCGTTAAATTAAGCTTGTTAACATTTCATCTGAATAACTCGTTAAAGGCTCATTATTTCTTACTTTGGCAACATAATCAGGGTTTGCGATGAATGGTCGACCAATTGCAATGAGATCAAACTTATCATCATTTATTGCACTACTTGCGGCTTCAGCAGTATAACTACCAACGCCAACTAACGTTTTGCTGTAATTTTCTCTAACATAACTCGATGCGCGACCTCCTAAGTAATCAAATTCCATGCTATCGTCGAATATGCCGATATGAAGAAATGCTAAATTCCGTTTTTCTAACTCAGGCAATAACAGGTCAAATACTGCGCGGTCTTTGCTATCACCAGTCATGTTGAAATAAGCGCCGGGGGAAACTCTTAATCCCGTTCTGTCAGCACCAATTTTACTGATTATTTCATCAAGTACCTCTAATGGAAAACGCACCATATTCTCACTACTACCACCATATGTATCATTACGGCGATTACTATCATGATGTAAAAATTGGTCAATGAGATAGCCATTTGCACCATGAATTTCAACACCGTCAAAACCTGCTTTGATCGCGTTATCAGCGGCTTGCCCATAATCAGCAACTAAAGTTTTTATTTCTTCAACAGTTACCGCTTTAGGGGTTTTATAAGTTAACTCTCGCATTCTAGGTACGCTACCTTCAACACCAATAGCTGAAGGGGCTAACACAGGCGCATCAGCGTCACCATTTCCATAAAAATACGGGTGAGCTACTCGGCCTGTGTGCCAAAGTTGGGCAAAAATTTTGCCACCATTTTTATGTACAGCATCAGTGACTATTTTCCAGCCATCAATTTGTGCTTGCGAAAACAATCCCGGAGTATTGGGATAACCTTGGCCATCAGGGCGAATAATAACAGCTTCAGAAATGATTAACCCCGCTTCAGCCCTTCGAGCGTAGTATTCAGCCATTAACTGAGTCGGCACTAAATTTTCATCAGCCATGCAGCGTGTTAAAGGGGCCATTAATATACGGTTGCTTAAATTAATAGTATTGTTTAAAGCATAAGGCTTAAGTAAATTTGCCGTCATGGTGATATTCCTTTTTTGAATGTTCATTCAAGATACATCTTCTTGAATGAACGTTCAAGTACTATTTTTGAATGATTGTTCAAATAAGGGTATAATCGAAAAATATAATATGGTTTAGGTAAAAATAAATGCGTAATGCTGAGTTTGATAAAGAACAAGTATTAAGATCTGCAATGAATGCTTTTATGAATAAAGGTTATGCAAATACCAGCATGCAAGACCTTAAAAAAGCAACAGGCCTTCACCCTGGTTCTATTTACTGTGCCTTTGAAAATAAGCGTGGTTTATTACTAGAAGCCATTGAACAGTACCGTGTAGATAGATCTGCTGAATTTGAACAGTTTTTTTCTGCATCAAAGAAAACAACGGATAACTTAAAGTCATATCTCGACAATGTAGTTATTGAGTGCCTCAGTTGTGATAATACACAAGCATGTTTAATGACCAAAGCGTTGAATGAAACGGCAGAGCAAGATATAGAGATACAGCAGATAATTAGTCATAATTTATCAAGGTTGCAACACGCCTTTACTGAAAAATTTGAGCAAGCTAAAAAAGAACAGAGTATCAGTACTGACAAAGATTGTGAGCACTTAGCGAGATATTTTTTAATGGGGATATATGGGTTAAGAACCTTTGCACAAACTCACCCTAAGCCCGAAGTATTAGAACAACTTGCAGCTCAGCTTTATCAAGATGTATTACGATAATTTTTAATGAGATAAACCTAGAATGACTAGAAATAAAAAAACACCAACCACGACAGTTGATGTTTTTAGAATAAGAGTGTTAATTTCTTAGTATTATTTCTTAAATCGACGTGCAGCCAATCCCATAAGACCTAATCCTAAAATAGCAATTGTTGAAGGCTCAGGAACTGCTACCGAACTAACGACAACATTATCTAGACCAAAAGCCTCATCCCCCCAGCTTTGGTTAGTATTGGCTTGAAATCCAAAGCTAATTGATGGATCAACGTGAGCCAGCGTTACTGAGTAATGATAAGTACTCGCTCCACCATAAAAGTGTCCAAAGCCAAATGCTGTTTGATCATGTGATACTAATTGACCTGTTGTTGGACCAATAATGAAGCCACCAGAATGCCCATAAAAATCTGTAAATTGTGATACACCATTAACAAGAAACTGAAAGTTGTCGCCGTTATTAACACCATCAAGACTACGTAAACCATAGATATCAAAATCAATTGTTATTGATGAATGTGCAGCTAGACCGTTAAGAGTCAAAATTGGTGTTTCACCCTGAGTTAATTCTCCAAGGAAATTTGTTCCTGTAGCTCCACCATTCATAATATCAGTTGGACCAGTGAATCCTGCAGAGTCGGATTCAAAGTCATTAGAATATATTATTCCCGCATTGGCGGCATTTATTAAGCAACTCGCAGAGATTATTAATCCAGCTGCTATCTTATTTAAAAAATTAAATCTCATTTGATATTCCTTTTGAACCTTTCATCACAAATTTGAAAGGTAATTGTTAAAAGTGAAACTTCATCACAATATTGATTAACGCAAAAAACAAGCCAATATAATAATAACCAATAAATTCAAATATTTAATATTGTCACCAAATACGGCAACATGGAACTGTAAAGTAAGCTGACATAGTTACCATTACCAACCACCTGATTCTATTACACTATATTAAAAAGTACTTACTTTATATCGTTTTATACTGATAATTGTGTCAGATGATTAAATTCAACTTAAAACTACTGATTAAATATCGAAATAATTCAATGTAAGTTAGATAAACTGAAGGGTAAGTTGTAAATTAGAGTTTAAGCATATTTCAACAAAATTTAAATTGAGTTGTAATCTTATTTAAGAAAGCTAAAAATTTGTGTTTTTCGAGCTTTTATCAATATCAAAGTAGCATTCTAAACAATTAAAATGTTGGCTGAGTATTACTTTAACAATTGATTCAAGTGTACATTAAAAATGTTAAACAATACTTGAAAAGATTTTTCTTGCTGAATTATGCTGAGCTTTTCTTCTAAATCATTTTGTAGCGCGTCAAAGAGAAAATTTCCCATACTTATGCGCTTTATACCCAATGACCGTAAGGAAGCAAAATCACTTAACTCTGGCATGCACATAACATTAACGGGCAAGGTAGTGCTATTTACTATTGCATCAATTGCTTCTGTTTGAACTAGACAAGGCACAAATAAACCATCGGCGCCTGCAGTTTGGTATAACTTGGCGCGCTTTTTCGTTTCGCTCTCTGCCCCAGTGACTCCAAGTAAAAAGGTATCTGTTCTGACATTAATAAAAAGAGAAACATTATCTTTTTTTAATCGAGTAGTTAGAGCCGAAAGGTAACCAGCAAAACTATTTTCATCTAGTAAAGTGCGTTGTTCGTTAACTTTATTGACCCTACTGTCTTCGATATTTATGCCGACAACGCCAACTTCCGCTAATGCTTTAATATAAGCCGCGGTTATTTGTGGGTCATCACTAAAGCCCGCTTCAATATCGACACTTAGCGGTAATGCACAACATGCAGCAATACGTTTAACAATATAAAGTAACTCATCAAACGCCATATGCTCGCCATCAGCATAACCAAGCATTCTAGCAATTGCTGCGCTTGAAGTACCTATAGCACTAAAGGCTAACTTTTCTGCCGTTTTAGCGCTGGCGACATCCCAAACATTACACACTAGTAAGGGGGTATTTTGTTGATGTAATAAAGTAAATGGCGTGTTGTTCATCATTAATCTCTTTGTTGTTGGGCTAGAAAAGAAGCCCTTATTTCTTATGGGACTCAGTGTGCTGTGTAGAGACATCAAAAACCAATGATAAAAATCGACTACAACTATAAGCTGTGCTTATAATAAAGAAATATAGACCTTTGATTTAACTGAAAGCTTACTATGATCAAGAAAGCATTAAAGAATATCAATTTATTGCATAGCTTTGAATGTGCGGCTAGGCACCAGAGTTACAGTAGAGCAGCAGTAGAGTTATGTTTTTCCCAAGCGGCTGTGAGCCAACAAATGCGCCAACTAGAAGAAAATCTCGCGGCTCAGTTATTTTTACGCAAAGGAAAATCCATGTTGTTAACTCAACAGGGGAAAGCACTGTTATTAGGTACACAACATGCTTTCAAAGTGTTAGAGAAAACTATTAATGAGATAACAGTTGAAGACATAGCGGGTAGCTTAACCATTAGTTCCACTCAAGCTTTTACTACTTTGTGGCTTATGCCAAAACTGAGTAAGTTTTCTGCGCTGTACCCTGAAATTAATATTCGTGTCATGTCCTCGCCCCAATTTGAGGATCTAAAAGAACAACATATTGATCTAGCCATTCGTTTCGGTCCTCACGTTCAAGAGAATACTGACACATCCCTTAACTGTGAGTATTTTGGTGAAGATCCCGTTTATCCAGTATGCTCTGCTGCATTAGCTAAATCGATAAACTTTAACGCACCAAAGGATCTACTTAAAACTTGGTTAGTTAGTTTAGACAACCCTGGCTGCTACGACTGGCCATCTTGGTTTGAACATACCAATACGCAGGGTTATCAAACACATCAGCGGAGGACAGAAGTTCACAGCACTGACATGGCCTTAAACGCGGTATTAAACGGTCATGGTTTTACATTGGCTGCCCGATATTTAATTCTTGAACAGCTTGAGTCAGGCCAGTTGGTGATGCCAGTAAATATAGCTCACCCAACTGTAGTAAAAAGGTATTTTGTGTATGATGATAATTCAGCAAAGATCGCGCGTTTAAACATTTTTAAACACTGGTTAACGCAAGAAATGAACTCGACTAATTAAAAAATGGATAAGAGGTTCACAGCTAATGATCCTCTTATAAAATTCCTTACTCCTCCCCATAACAGACGAAGCACTAGTTTATTCTTTTCTTACTTTGATGATGCCGAGTAGGAGTGGCTGAGTGTCTTGATGACTGTCTTACTGATTGCTTGGGTGTTGATCTAGTCACTGGGCGATTATAAACAGCCTGCTTTTTAACTGATGCTCTGTGCACTTGGGTATTATGAGCTGTGTTCTTGTGCTTTATTTGGTTATATTTTACTTGTTTGTACTGTTGCTGGTTACTCGCCTGATGTTTATTGGAGTAATGCTGTTTTACCTTATGGTTATTTTTTAGCCCTGCCGTTTTCTGTTGATGCCTATTTTGATTCTTCTTGTAGCTATTGTTACCTCGATAATTACTGTTAAGTGCCTTGTTATTACGCGCATTGCTGGTACGTACTTTTGAGTTATTAATAGTTGCGCTTCTAACAACTTTATTATGCTTGATGGCTTTATTTTTGTAGTACTTGTTTTTATAAACATGGTCTTTGCGAACATTATTTTTATACGTATTTGTGCTATGAACACTAGGACGAGAGCCATAATATTTATGCTTTAACCGCCCGTTACTGTAGGCAGCACCGCGTCTATGTTTTGGTTGATGGTTCCAACGTTTTGCACTATGACTTGTGACAATTTTTTTTCTAGGGTGATAACCCGGACGTTTATAGTGATTAACAACCACATGACGGTTGTGCCAATGAAAAGCACTAAAGTAGAAATGACTGCTGATATGCACGCCATGGCCCCAATAAAAATGACCATAATGAGCGGCATAGTAGTTAGGGTTATGCCAATAAACTGGCGGATAATGCGTCCAATGCCAGCGACCATACACTACGCGAGTATCATAATAAGGTACGTAAATAACTTCAGGTTGCGCAGGTTCAATAATAATAACTTTACGCTCTTTTATCACCTTAACATTATCCATATTTGCCAAGTTACCTGCTTGGTCAGCCTGTTGTCTTAACGTCTGAATACTGGCAAGTACCCGAGCTTCATCTTGTAAAAATGCATCACCAAGTGCTTGCATCCACGTTAAATCTTCACTTAACTTAGTTATTACTCGTGGAAAAGCTAACAGTGCTTTGATACTGGCATCCCAATCTTTTTTCTCTGCTTTTTTTTCTACTTGTTCAGCAGTTAAGTTAGAATGTTTATTGAGCCAGCGCTCAGCTTCAATGACCTCAATTGGGTAGGTAGATGCAATCAAAATATGAGTAAGTAAAGTATCAGGATACAAGGCTATCGGTGCTAGCGTTTGCGCAAGCTCAGCTTCTGAAAGCACTAACTCTTGTTCTGTCTGTTCCTCTAAGGAAGCAGAAAATGCAGAGGGGACAAAGAATATGGCGGACAAAACCACCATTCCTATCATCACCAGATGTTTTACTACGACGGAGTGAAAGTACATAAGCTCACCTTTGTTCATAACTAATCTTATGCTTAGCATACGACTGTTAAGCTGAACAAAGGCTGAACATACTTATAGCACTCTTAAAGCAGTGTTAAAATAGCGATTTCGCCTACTCAATATCACTTTTATTAAGTAGCCCTTTTTCAATTAATTTATGTTGGATAATGGCGCATTTTTCTTTTAGCATATCTCTTAATAAGCGTACTGCAGGTGTAATCGACTGCCTGCTTGGGCACACAAGCCACAATTCGGTTTTTCTCGGTTGATAATCGTTCATAACACTAACGACGTTACCCACCAGTAAGTCATTTGACATATCTAGGCTTGATTTCACCGCAATTCCTTTTCCTGCTACACACCACCGCCTCACTAAATCACCATCATTAGACGCTCGATTTCCTTGCATTTTTATTTTAAATACTTCGCCGTTATGGCCAAATTTCCAAATATCATGCACAACGTCGTGGAGTTGATAAAAAAGCCCATTATGTTCGCTTAAATCTTGCAGGTTTTGTGGGGTACCATTATCTTTCAGGTATTGAGGTGTTGCACAAAGTAAGCTTGGTACATTACAAATTTTAAAACCATAGAGGTTTGAGTCGCTAGGTGAGCCATAACGTATTGCAACATCAACTGAGTCTCGGTAAAAATCAATATTGCTATCACTTATATTCAGCTTCAAAGCAACTTTAGGATGGTTTTCTACAAATTCATCAAGCCAAGGTGCAACCAAGTTACGTCCTAAGTCTGAAGATATTGCAATGCGAAGCTCACCATCAACAATATCTAAATCGTCGCACATATTTCGTTTAGCCTGTTCAAGCATTAACAATGCTTGCTGACATTGAGGAATATATCTTTCCCCTGCACTAGATATTTTTAACTGTCGAGTTGTTCTGATAAACAAATCAACACCTAATGCGGCTTCTACCCTTTTGATAGCGGCACTAGCAGTTGCGGTTCGCATATCAATACTGGCAGCAGCCTTAGTAATATTCTTAAACTCGGCTACTTTTAGGATGACTTGCAGATCTTCTAATAACATATTGTCAATTATTTTTTGATAATGATTCAATTATTATGCTGTTTATCTTTATCAAATCAAGTTCTAATATTATCACCGTTAGCAGCACATGAATTAACAACCTAAAATGAACAGTCGGAGAATACACATGAAAGCTATTGGTTATAAAAAATCGTTACCTATTAGTGATACTGAATCATTAATCGATATAGAGCTACCACAGCCAAAAGCTACTGGCCGAGATATCTTAGTAAAGATTAGCGCTATTGCGGTTAATCCTGTTGATTATAAAATTAGACAGAACAAACCTTCTGAAACAGATGAATATAAAGTAATCGGTTGGGATGCTGTCGGTGAAATAGTTGCCATGGGAGATAGTGCGACAAAATTTCAGCTAGGCGACAAGGTGTATTATGCCGGTGATTTAAACCGTCAAGGCAGTAACGCAGAATATCAGTTAGTTGACGAGCGTATCGTAGGCCACAAGCCTAAAAGCTTATCTAATATTGAAGCAGCAGCTCTACCTTTAACAACAATTACTGCGTATGAAATGTTATTTGAACACCTTGCCTTAACTAAGGAACTGCCTGACTCAGCTGAAAAATCTAACGACGTTATTTTAGTGGTTGGTGCTGCCGGTGGTGTTGGCTCTATTTTAGTTCAGCTCGCCAAGGCCATTACCGGTGCAACAATTATTGCAACAGCATCACGTGAAAGCTCAAAAGCGTGGGTAGAAAAACTTGGGGCTCACCATGTTGTCGATCATACCAAACCACTGAAACCACAAATTGACGCCCTTAATATTGGTCAAGTTACACATGTTGCTAGCCTGAACGGTACAGAAAGTTATTTCGATACTTATATAGAATTGCTCGCACCTTTTGGCAAAATTGCGATGATTGATGATCCTCAAAAACCTTTAGACGTAATGAAAATGAAGATGAAGAGTTTGTCGTTACATATCGAGTTTATGTTTGCTCGCACTATGTTTAATGCCGTTGATATTGAAGAACAAAGTCACTTATTAAATCACGTGTCCGATTTAATTGACCGTGGCTATATTCAAACAACGGTAGGCAAAGAGTTAGGTTTAATTAATGCCGATAATTTAAAGCTTGCCCATGAGGAGTTAGAGTCAGGAAAATCCATTGGAAAAATAGTATTACAAGGCTTTTAAATCAATTAATTACTTAACTACTAAAGGAATGAACATGACGCAATTAACCATTGTTGCCAATATCAAAGCCCAACCTGATAAAATTGACTTAGTGAAAAACGAACTTTTAAAACTTGTTGAGATTACCCGTAGCGAACAAGGCTGTATTAATTATGATTTGCACCAAGATAATGACAATCCCGCTCAGTTCATATTTTATGAAAACTGGCAAACACGTGAGTTATGGCTCGCGCATATGGACAATGACCATTTGAAAGAGTACATGCAAGCAACAGAAGGTGCGGTTGAGTCCTTTACTCTAAATGAGATGACACACATTTGCTAAACCAAGGATGTACTAAGTCGCCATAAAATTATGGCAACTTCTATTCGATAGTTTGAAGGTCCTTCAACGACACATTTATTTGTGTAACCCTGACTAAGCACTTAAAAAACACCTATTTCTTATGGTGACTTTACGCTTTATTAGCGAAGCTCAAAGTAAACTGGGCACCACCTAATGCTGCAGAATTACCAATATGTATTTCACCTTGGTAACTTGCTACCAAATCTCGCACTATAGCTAGGCCAACACCATGTCCTGCTTCGTAGGTATCAGCACGAACGCCTCGTTCCAGTATTTGCGTAATTTGTTGTTTTTTAATGCCAACACCATCATCTTCTATACGCACCACTAAGGCATCATCTTGCTGGCTAATGCTAAGTATAATAGTGCTACTCGCTGCTTTATAAGCATTATCAAGTAAATTACCTAACAGTTCTAACAAATCAGCTTCATCACCTTTAAAAGTGAGGTTATCTGTGAGGTTAAGTATTAACTGCTTTTGTTCACCCTGATATATTTTTGCTAGAGTGCTTAATAGTTTATCGACTACAGGCTTTATATCAATTCCTAATAGCCAAGAAGAATGACCTGCACTTTGCGCCCGTTTTAACTGATGCTCAATCGTAGAGTTTATACGATTGATTTGTTCTTGATTAACCGCAGAAGTATCCCTTTGTGCTTGCAGTACTGCCAATGGGGTTTTCAAGCTATGAGCAAGGTCTGATAAAGCATTTCGATAACGTTGCCTTTGCTTTTGTTCAGTCGCTAACAGTTGATTTAATTGTGTAGTGAGTTTAGCTAACTCGACAGGATATAAGCTGGTTAGTTTTTCAGCCCTACCCTGTTCAACCGCTTTGATCTCATGTTCTAAAGTAGATAAGGGTTTTAATGTCCACATCAACCAAACAAGTTGTAGCAATAAAATAATGACCATCAGCATCGCTAAACCAAACCAAAGTTGCTGTTTAAAGTTACTAATGAGTTCGGTGAAAGCTTGTTTGTCTCTAATAATATGTACGGTAATTGGAAAATTTTCATTCCCTTCATTAAAGCTGACAGCATAACTATAAATAAAGTGAGGTGAATTACTCATTTTTATACTAGAAAAGGATTTTTCTCCCGTAATTAACGGGGCTAGTTTTGTTGATAATTGCTCATCAATTATATCCATGGTAAGCAAAGATTGAGAACGCCATAAAATAGCATTTTCTTGTGCTATCTCCGATATTGCTTTCATTTTATTTTTAACCGGAGCTGAAATAAAGGCGTATAAGCCTGAATCGCTGACATTAAACTGGTTTTCAATCAAAGCTTCCGGCATCACTAGGTTGCTTTGCTCAACTTCCGCAACGGCCAAAATAGAATAACTATAAGCACTTAATTCATTTTCGATACTGCGAATCATATGTTTTTCAAATGAGTTCATGATGATAAATGCGATGGTTGGTAATATGATGACCACCATCGCAAGTAAGCTCACCATTAAGCGTACTTTAAGGGAGTTTAGAAAAACATGAAAAAATGCCTTGATAGAGGTAAGCAAGAATAAACCTAATTGGGAAAGTTAAGCTAAGTGAATTTAAGTAAACGATAGCCTTGGCCACGCTTCGTTTCAATAAAGTTATATTTACTATCTGGGTCAAGTTTTTTTCGTAAACGCCTAATAAATACTTCAATGACATTAGAGTCTAAATCAAAATCTTGATCATAAATATGTTCCGTTAAGGTGGTTTTAGAAACCACTTCCCCCACGTGTAACATTAAATATTTAAACACTTTGAATTCATGCGCACTTAAATTGACACTCATCTGTTCGACAAGTACTTGGGATGTAGCGATGTCCAAACTATAGGGGCCATTATTAATCATGGTACTTGCTTTACCCGCACTTCGTCTAATCAAGGCATTTAAGCGTGAGGTGAGCTCTTCTACATGAAATGGTTTAGTTAAATAATCATCAGCGCCAGCATCTAAACCAGAAACTTTATCTTGCCAGCGATCGCGCGCGGTAAGAATTAGAATAGGAAAATCTCGACCTTTTTCTCTGAGTGCTTTAACTACCGTAGTACCATCAATCTTAGGTAAACCTAAATCTATAACGGCAATATCATAGTCATATTCAAGCCCTTGAAATAAAGCTATCTCTCCGTCAGAAGCAACATCTATCGAGTAGTTTTGCAAAAGTAATTGTTGTTGAAGTTCTTGCTGCAACGCCTGATCATCTTCGACTAAAAGTAAACGCATTGCTTTTTCCTTTCGAGTGATTTTCTCGCTAATTTCATTCAATTTTACCCGTTTTGGCATTGACCTTTTTCGATACCACCTGGCCATTTGGCTTTACAATTTTTACTTTATACGCGGTATTATTTTTTTGTTTTTTTACATTTAAAACTTTACCACCGTAGCGTTTTTTCACCAGTTTGGCCGCTTGCTGTGAGCTAATAGCTTGCTGTTTCTTCGCACTAGCGTGTGTCTCTGCCGCCTGAGCGGGAGTAGCTAAAGCAATGACACTTATTAATAGTGTGAATAAAAGAACTCGTAACATCATCTCAATACCTAATGCAGATAAAACCCATATGTACCCATGATACATCAAAATGTGTGTTTCAGGATACCTGACTGATTCATGTTCAAGACGCCTATTTTTATTAAGAGCTGTTCCCTTAAAAATGAGTCAAGAGCAGACACTCATTTGAAAGTCCAATAATCCAAATACTACACATATCTAACTGAACAGAGTCTGAATACTTATATCGATTATGCATCTACATCACGTACGTCATCAGTTAGCAGCATTAATTGTTCAGCTTGAGTTCATTTAACTTACGCTTTAATGGTCTTAAATCGATATAGGAAGGATTTAATGATGAGCAATTCTATCAAGCAGTTAACATTAAAATTAACATCAAGGTTTTCACCGATACTACTAGCGACTTTACAGTTAACACTCATGTTAACCCTTATGATGATCACATTACCAAGCTTTGCAGTAGAAGCTGACAATGCAAACGAGAGAGCAAGTACCACAAGTACAAATAACAAAATAGGTATTCAAGTCGTTCAAAGTTATTCTCGCGGCCAAAAATCTAGTTCTACCGACAGTGCATCACAAGAGCAAGTGTTAAAAGATATTAAGCAGAGAGTATTACTTGGCGATAGTGACCAAGAAAAAAATAAAGCATTAAACACTACGCGTGAGGATATGATTAAGCAAAAGCGTCAACAAGGGCGTAAGCAAAGTACAGCTAGAAATATAACGGCAACGCCAAGGTTGAATTTGAGCAGCAGAAGCTTCAGCGACGGTACTTTTGTTATTTATGAAGGCTATTCACAATTAATTGAAGATCTCGATGCCGATGGCTACTTTCAAACGTTTAGTGTGACGTTTGATGCCGATTTACTTACCGGTAACCCCCATGATGAAGCGGCGGTTTATGCCGAATTGTATTTAAGTGAAAATGGCGGTCCATGGATTCATTATTACAGTACTGACAGTTTTGTTATTCATGGTGAGAGCTCTGATGATGAATTCGAGGTGTATAGCACTTTAGAGCAAGGTTTTAATGCCAATCATTACGATATTCTCATCGACCTTTATGAAGTAGGTTATTCAAATATCGTGGCTTCTTACAGTAGTGATGACAGTAATAGTTTATACGCTCTCCCTTTAGAGAGCAGTGACTATGACGTGGAATATGTAGAATATTATGAAGAAGTACATAGTCATGGAGGCAGTAACTCTCTTATCATATTAATATTAATGACGTTTGCTTTAGCAGTTCGCCAGTTTAAATTAAAAGGCTAATCCGAGTGAGTTGATAGAAATGGAATAAAGTAAGCGGATTTATCCTACTTTCTCGCCAGCAAATGGACGGTGCTGGTTGAGCGTTCTAAAAATGCCCCTTCACAGTAAGCAAAGTAATAAAGCCATAGGCGTTTAAACGTTTCATCATAGCCAAGTTGAGCGAGTTCTAACCATGAAGCTAAAAAGTTCTCTCGCCAATGGGCTAATGTTTTAGCGTAATCAAGGCCAATATCATCTAAGGATTCAACAACTAATTCACTGTGTTCCGTAAGGCTTTGAGTCAGTACATTGACTGATGGTAAAAATCCACCAGGGAATATATAACGCTGGATAAAATCAACGTTATTTTTGTAATAATCAAATCGTTGATCGGCAATGGTAATTGATTGAATAAGGAGCTTACCACCCACTTTCAATCGGTCATTGCATTGTTTAAAGAAACTAGGTAAAAAGTCATAACCCACTGCTTCTATCATTTCAATAGACACCACTTTATCAAAACTACCGGTTAAATTTCGATAATCCTCTTTAAGTAAGGTGATTTTATCTGATAAACCCAACTTTTCTATGCGAGTTTTAGCATAAGCATGTTGTGCATCAGAGATAGTCGTTGTCGTTACTCGACAGCCATAATGCTGAGCTGCATATATTGCTAAGCCTCCCCAACCAGTACCTATTTCTAATAAATGATCATTTTCATTCAACGATAATCGCTGGCAAATGGTGGCTAACTTATGCTGTTGAGCTTCAGCTAATGACGCATTTTTTGTAGGATAAATAGCAGAAGAATACATCATATCAGGGTCTAAAAATCGCGTGTAGAGCTCATTACCTAAATCATAATGGGCTAAGATATTACGCTTTGAACCTGATTGGGTATTTCTATTTTGCCAATGACTGACAGTATTTTTCAACCGATTCAACCACGACTTGTTTGCTTCTAAACTGTCAGTTTGTTGCTGCGCTTTGGCGAAAATTCTAATAACATTGGTTAAATTGGGACTACTCCATTTACCATCAATAAAAGCCTCAGCTGCGCCAATACTCCCGCCTTTAACAAAGTCGCGATAAACGCTCGGATCATGGATATGTATTTTACCTTTAATACTTTGTTCACTAACCGTTTCAGGGAAATTCGAATGAATAGAGCCTTCAACAATCTCTAATTGACCATAGGTAAGTTTCGAGAAAATGTTTAACACTAATGTGCGGCAACGTTTATCTAACCAGTTAGCTGTTTTTAGTACTTGAACCCCTTCAATTTTTTCCATTTTTATTCCCCTAAATATTACTTAATTCAAGCTTTCAAAGATAATTCACTAACTTGGTTTTTGATAACCAATAAAAGGCACACGTTTAACGAATAACTTTAATGCTTGCCAATAAATAGTTGCTACAACTTTCATTGTCATAACGGGCAATTGCCCCCAAATACGCAATAAACTGGTTTTAGTGAAGGGTTTTCTTCTCATCACTAAACTTGCATCAAATAATTTACTTACCGTGCCACTTTCGTCATTAATACGTTTATTTTCAATTTTAACCAGTAACTTATCATCGCCATTACTTGGTGGTGTAACCTGCCAAAAGTAAGTCATTGCTAAGTCCATAAAAGGTGAAACTTGAAACATTTTTTTGGTCGTTTTATCACCCTCTGCTTTTAACAAATCTACTAAGTAATAATGCCGCTCATTCCAAGGTGTATTACTGACTTCGGCGAGCATTTGTGTACAGTTATTATCTTGGTCATAGCAAAAGTAAAAGTTGGCGGGGCTAAAGTAAATGCCAAAACACCTCACCTGCACCAACATAACAATTCTTTTTATATCTGCATGACCAGCTAACTGTTGTACTTTCATCTTTATACGGTCGTTTAAAGAAAGAGGATCACTGGTTACACTGTTTTTTGGAGAGTCTTTTCGATTATCTTGTAAGGAGCCTTTTAAGTAATCTTTTTCTACAAAGCGTAATGGTCGATACCACGAGAAACCGAAAACGCCAAAACCACCTTCAGCCTTCTCAACATCCGCAACATCGAGCGCCAACATAAATAGACGATAATCAAAGCTGTGCTTTTTTGGACTAAAGCGTCGGTGCATAACCTTACCAAGGTAAATATGGCTATTACTAAATGCATTAGGCACGTTCATCATTTTCACCTAAATAACAGTCAAACCGTTCAGCCACTTCAACGGCGCTTCTTACACCGTCTTCATGAAAACCACTATGCCAATAAGCCCCAGCGAAATGCGTATGGTTAACGCCACAAATAATATGCCTTTGCTGTTGAGCTTTTATCGAGTCGGCTGAAAAAACAGGATGGTGATAAGTAAATTCTCTTAATATTTCCTTGGGATCTATGTCATCTTTTTGATTTAAGGTAACGCAAAAGGTGTGCTTACTTTGAATACCCTGCAATATATTCATATTGTAAGTAACACTAGCGGCTTTAGTGCGATCATGGCTCAATTGATAATTCCAACTTGCCCAGGCTTTTTTGCGTTTAGGTAATAATGTTTCATCGGTATGTAGAACAACAGTGTTAGCGCTATATGGCATAGCAGATAACACCGACTTTTCATATTCACTCGCATCACTTAATAAGGCGAGTGCTTGATCAGAATGACAAGCAATAACCACTTCATCAAATGTTTGACTAGGGGAATCTGCAAAATGTAAATGCACTTTATCATTGCTTCGAGTAATGCTGGTAATATTGGCATTAAGGTGAATATTTTCCTTAAAAGGCGCACACAGTGGTGTTAAATAGCTACGAGATCCCTTTGGAATGACATACCATTGTGGTCTATCGGCAATATTTAATAAGCCATGATTATGAAAAAATTTAACAAAAAATGTAAATTCGAAATCTTCCATTTGTGCTAATGAACTAGACCATATTGCTGCGCCCATTGGTAAAATGTAATGCTCAGCAAAAAAATCACTAAAGTTATGTTCAATTAAGAACGCACCTAAGGTTAAGCCATCACTATACTTATCTTGCTGATAAATGCTTTTGCATAATTTGTTGAAGCGTAATATTTCTTTAACTAATAACCAGAAGGTTGGTTTTAAAATATTTCGACGTTGGGCAAATAATGTATCTACATTATGACCATTGTATTCCATGCCTGTATGGCAATTGTGAACAGAAAAGCTCATTTCAGTGGGGATTTTACCGATAGCTATTTCATCTAACAAAGCTAAGAAATTAGGGTAGGTTCTATCATTAAAGACAATAAAACCGGTATCTATGGCAAATTTTTCCCCTGACTTTTCTATATCAACCGTTGCCGTATGGCCGCCAATACAGTTATTTTTCTCGAATACGGTAACCTTATGCTTTTTTGATAATAAATAAGCAGCAGTTAAACCGGAAATACCGGAGCCAATAATGGCAAAATGCTTCATGCTTGATCTTCCCTAGTGTGACTCTTGCTGGCGTTATCATTTTTAGTGATAAGTGATTGCCATAAAGACGAAGGTAAAAAAGAAAATAGTTTCATAATAAGCGTTAGGCGCTTAGGGAAGTGTAAATATTGTTTACGCTTTTCAATGCCAATGAGCATACGGCTCGCTGCTTGTTCACTAGTGAGGATAAAAGGCATGGCAAAGTTATTTTTATCCGTTAAAGGGGTACTAACAAAACCAGGATGCACTAAAGTAACGTCAATATCATGCTCAAGTAGGTCAAGTCTCAAACTATTAGCTAAATAGTCCACCCCAGCTTTTGATGCCCCGTAAGCTTCACTGCGCGGAAAGGGTAAAATAGTCGCACTTGAACTGACAAAAACGACTTGCCCGCCCTTTTTCACTTTAGGTAAAAAATATTGTAGTAGCGCACCTAAGGAAGAAAGATTGGTATTGATAATATTAGCAAACAACTCGCCATCAAAATGTTTAACATCATCAACATAACGACAATCACCGGCATTTAGAATGAGTATATCTAATGCTTTAACCTCTTGAGCGGCAGCCGCTATTTGAACAGACTCAGTGATATCAAATAAACAGGTTTTAAAAGAACGTGAGTTAAGCCGTGCCAGTTTCTCTGCATCACGACCGCAGGCAATCACGTTTTCACCTTGATTGCTGTACTTTTCAAATAACGCCAAGCCAATGCCTGATGTTGCCCCTGTGATTAAAACATTTTGAATGGCCATTAGTTTGCTGCCTTAGTTTTTATCCACTTAGTAAGCTTGCCCAGTATAGGCAATTGTTCATAAAGCATTGCACCTAAATCGAGGTAATCTCTATGGTAAATAACCTTATCGTCTTCGCCTTTAATATGTGAGGTGCCAACAACAGTGACAGTTCGACCTTTATTCAGTTTGGGGTGTTGATAAGTCATGGTCCAAAAGAGTGAAGCTTGCGAATCTTGCCAAATCACCTCATCAATAACGAAATCACACGCAGAAAGGTTTTGATAGAGATTTTGAAAGTACTGATATAAATCATCAAAGCCCTCCACTGTGTGAAGCGGATCAATAAAGGTGACATTTTTATGGTAAATATTGGCTAATAATTGCAGATTCTCTTTTGATAGTTGTTGATAAACAAGCACAAAATTAGTTAGCCACAAAGGTGCACCTTTTAGGGTATGCTCTAACGTTTTATTTTCCATAACACTACCTTAATGACTAGGACCTTGATGACTAATACTTTAATAAAAAACACTTTGATGACAATGTACCAACAACAATTTAGTTAACGACGCTGAGCTGTTTTACATTTTATAAAAAGCTAATGCTTTTAACCTAGCTTCTTTGTGTTCAACAATCGCTGGCCAATAAATAGTTAGTTCATTATCCTCAATAAACTGATGAGGAAAATGAATTGCCTTATCAGAAACATTTTTAAGCTCTGGTATATACTTACGTATGAATATGCCTTTTGGATCAAAACGTTCGCTTTGTCTAATCGGATTAAAGATTCTAAAGTAAGGTTGTGCATCACAGCCGGTGCTAGCCGCCCATTGCCAGCCACCATTATTTGACGCTAAATCGCCATCAATTAGGTGCTGCATGAAATACTTTTCACCTAAGCGCCAATCAATCAGTAAATGCTTGGTTAGAAAACTGGCCACGACCATACGAAGGCGATTATGCATCCAGCCAGTTTGATTGAGCTGCCTCATTGCTGCATCAACAAGCGGGTAGCCAGTTCTGCCTTGGCACCAGGCCTCAAATAATGCCGCATCATTATGCCAAGATATAGTTTGATAATTTTCTTTATAACACTGATGTTTACATAAGCGCTGCTCATGAAAAAGCAGGTGGCGATAGAACTCTCGCCAAATAATTTCATTCAGCCATGAAAATTCCTTACTGTCTGACGCAACTAACAAGTCGGGATATTTATTGAGTAATAACCTAAGTACAAAACGAGGACTTATAACGCCAGCAGCCAAATAAGGTGAAATCCCCGAGGTACCTTTAATAGATGGTATATCGCGATTAACTTTGTAATCACTGATTTTTTCTTGATAAAAAGTTGGCAGTATTTCTTGTTCAAAAGTCGTCGCTAATGGCCAAGCACTAGAAATGCTTTCCTGTCCTTCTTTTTGATCACCAACCTCGTTAAGCACTTTCGACTTAGCAGATACTTTACCTAAATACCCAAAACCGCTTTGCTGAACATAAGTTAACCAAGCACGCTTGAACGGTGTAAAAACCTTAAACATAAAACCTGATTTATTCAGAACTTTACCTTTTGGTACGATTACATCTGCTTCGAATAAGGTTAATGGGATACCACTGGCCTTTAATTCTAAATATAAGGTTTTATCTCGTTGTTGTTCATTAAATTCAACCTCACTATTAGCCACAACTTCATTAATATGATGCTGTTGGCAATAGGCCTTTAAATACCTTTTTTGTTGAGAAAAGTTATCAACGTTGACCAATTCAAGTTCAATGTTTAATGACGCGAGCGCTTTAACAAGGGCATATGCGTGTCGTTTAATAAAATCAGTTTTTATTGGTGACCAATCATGTTGTTGCCATTGTTGTTCACAAATAAAAAAGATAGCTTTCCCTGGCATTGATGAATCATGCTCACTTATGGCGTGACGACTAAGGAAATAGTGTAACGCTGGATTATCATGTGTTCGAAGGTCATTACGAAACCAAAGTAGCAAGCGATATCCTTATATGCCCGGTTGAAAGGCATCATTGCAGAATAATTGAAAGTATAAGTGACAGGATACTAACTTTTTTAATATTTACACTAAAGTTAATATAAATCAGTTAGTAAGCATATCTCAGTCTTAAGTTATCAGGGTAAGGGGATAAGTACGCTTGTTGTGCTAAATAGTCTTTTGGGTGATTTAGCAAGTAATGTTTAATTAAGGTTAAAGGTGCCATTAACGGAATAAGCCCTTCGCGATAAGCATCAATTTGTTGACATAATTCTTGTCTTTCATTCGCTTGTAAGTGCTTTGAAAAATATCCTTGAATATGTGCAAGTGTATTAGCATGCTTTTTACGGGTCGCTATTACTTTCAGTGCAGTCATTAACCCTAGAATATATTGCGCAGCCACCTCATCAAGCGGTAAATCGGCTCTTGCTAATAATTGTCCTAGTTCTTTATAAGCAATTAAGTCGTGACTCATTACTGTATATTTGTAATGGCTATGAAAGCTGGTTAACTTATGCTTAGTTAATCCTGATTCAACAACCGTTTGCCAGTGTTTATAAGCAAATACTCTAGCGACAAAGTTTTCACGCAGTAAAGGGTCATTCAAACGGCCATTTTCTTCACACGGTAATAATGGGTTAGCAGCCATAATTTCTTTAGCAAAAGCACCAACACCATGTGAAGGTAGAGAGTTACCTTCTGGACTGTAAACCTTAACTCTTTCCATGCCACAGCTTGGACTTTTAGCACAAAAGATATAGCCACTTAACGATTTAGTCATGCTGGCTACTTTTTTCCCATACGCCTTTAATGCTTCGGTCACATCACCAGTACCGTCTTTTTGAGAAATATGAATAACATCATCACGCTTTATTTGACGAATAGTAGGTCTAGGAATAGGCAAGCCAACAGCAACTTCTGGGCAAAATGACTTATATGAGACATGCTCTGAGAATTCTTTAATACAAAAGTGAGAAGGTTTATTACTGGCGTCAAAGCGGACCTTTTCACCAATTAAACAAGCACTAATTCCAATTTCTATGTCTTTCTTATTCACTGAATAAATCATAATTTTTCCCTTCTAACTACTGATTTTATTTTCAATTATAGTTTTAACTCTTAATAACTTAGCAAACTAATAAATGAAAGAACCAATTGGATTAAGTAACTTATTTATGCCTTGGGTAAAGTGTAATGCATCGTTGGCAACGGTATAACAAAGGCAGCCATTAGTAGATATAGGGTGATGCTGGTGAGAACTATCTAGCATGATAAAATCTCCTTTCACGTATTCACCACTTTCATCATGAAAAGATCCCGCCAATAACACAGTTAGCTCAAAGCCTTTATGTGTATGCTCAGGTACGCCTCCTCCCGGCTGTATGTGTAATAAGCTCGTATGAATTTCGTTTTCATTGAGTTGAATGCGTGCTCGAGTTAATTTACCAATATGAGCATGTTTACCTAGCTCCATACTACTCAGTGCAGCAGGAATGGTGTAAGTTTTATCGTTAAAACTAATTGTTTTTTCTACTTTAGGTAAAGCAATAGATATATCAGAAGAGCCAACAATATCCTCAATCATATGATCGAAGTTTATTGCTGCAACTGCAGCTAATGCTTCATTATCATCAACAATGAACCGATCAAGGTATTCTTCTTCAAAGCTAGTTTCAGCCACTTGTTCGGTAAATTGAGCAATTGTTTGCTGACAGACAGGACACATATCCGCGTGTATTGCGACACCAGCAGATAAAGATGCAGGTAAATCACCATTGACAAATGCTTGGATAAGCTCAAATTTTGGGTGATGATTAATCATGTTGTTCTCCTAACTGTACTTTAAGTTTTCCTAGGGCTAACCGTAATCGAGATTTAACAGTCCCTAGTGGTAAATTCAGATGCACAGCTAACTGCTCTTGTGACATTTCCCTAAAGTAAAACCCTTTTACTACATCTTGTTGATTTTGAGGTAACTCTTCAATAACGCTTAACAAATTTGCATGTTCTAAGTGATCATCAAAAACTTCAGCTTCACTGCTCATTTTTTCAGCCATAGGCCAAATATCATCACTAAGGTTATCTTCTTTATTACCTTGTATTTTCCTGAGCATATCAAACGTTACATTACGCATTACCGTGTATACCCAAGTGGTTGCAGCCCCCTTATCTTGGTTAAAGAGGTGTGCTTTTCTCCACACATTACTCATAGTATCTTGCACTACTTCATTGGCTTGTGCTTCATTAGGGAATTTTCCACGGGCGATACGTAGAATTTTAGGTGCAAAGAACTGAAACAAATGGGTGAAAGCTTCTTTGTCTCGACTTGACGCAACAGACTCTAGCCATTGGCAAAGTTGTGGGTGATTTATTTTATCTGACATACTAGTATATTTAGCACTTGTCGGTCTGCTTAGCAAGTTAGTCTGCATTGCTACGCCCTACTATTTATTTAAACATGTCAGGTTATACGTTCAAATAATCTTTAGGATCACTTTAGTTTCAAATTTATTTAAAATTATTCAAACTCAACTACAAAATAATTGTGAAATAGAAAACTATTCAAGAATAACTGACTCAACAAACGCTTTTGCATCGTTGAAACTGTAACAAACAACAAAGGCATTTTTTACATTGAGCTCAATAGGCAGTATCTCTAACCACCTTGCTAACACCCAATGGTCATCGTTTAGACCTTTCTTTGGATATAAGCGATTAAGACTTTCGTTCTCTGCAAAGACACTCGCTAACGATCTAGCGAGATGTCCATTTGCCATATTGGCATGAATTTCTGACCAATGTGCAATTCGGCTAACATCACCAAAATGCAAATTATTTGCGTCATGCACTATGCTCTTAATAACCACTAAAGATTTACACTTAACATCAATTTCTAAAATACCATCATCGCCTTGATCAAAATTAATAATTTCAACCCAACTGCCCCACGGCATACTAGTAGAACTTTCGTTAGCACTTATCTTTTTATCTTGAAGCCAAACAACAAAACCTTGACCCGAAGAGGCGGTACTGACCATTTTTAAATAACGTGGTTCAAATATGCGTAACTTAGTTACCCCGCCAGGCAATAAAAATACGGGTAAAGGAAATATCGGTAGCGTAACAGTTATTTTTTTCATAAGAATATCACTATCTAGTTTATAACTATTCATACGTAAACAATCACTAAACGATCAGTATTACCAAAAAAAAGCCTCTGAAGACAGAGGCTCATAGTCGGTAATATTAGTCAAACTCTTTGCATGGTAAAAGAAAGAACAATTAACCAACCAAAACTAAAGCACTAAAAACCAGAAGTAAATAGCGAAACTATTCCATGATCACAGTATCAATAACATGGATAACACCATTGGTTGTGTAGATATCAGAAATGATTACTTTAGCGCCGCCAACCATTAACATGCCAGTATCAGCGTCGATACTCACATTAATCATAACTTCTGATGCTGTGGTTAACGAACGTCCATTTTTACTATAAGCGTCTACCGAACTTAAACTACTCTCGCCTACAACGTGAGTTAATAATACTTTTGTAAGCATCTCAGTGTCCGCTAATAACGCCGTTAGCGCATCACTGTCAATCTTATCAAAAGCAGCATTAGTCGGAGCAAAAACAGTAAACATAGCATCTTCATTTGATAACGTAGTCACTAAATCAGCGGCAGTAAGCGCGGTTACTAAAGTAGAGAAATTATCTGGGTCAGCTAACGCAACTTCAACAATATTCAATGTCGGCGTATCCATCATGGCAGGAGGCATAATCACGGTATCAATTAAGTGAACAACGCCGTTTGCAGCCATAACATTAGCAGCACTTACTTTAGCGCCATTAATGAAAAGCATGCCATCAGTGAACGATATCGCAGCTATACTACCATTAGCCATTTCAGCCATGTTATCCATCGATTGAGCTAAGTTGATAGCACCATCAGAAAGCACTTCACCTGCGATCACGTGATACAGTAATATGTTACTTAGTTGTTCGCTAGTTAATCCTTCAACAGTACCAGCAGGTAATTTAGCAAAAGCAGCATTAGTGGGTGCAAAAACAGTGTAATTGTTATCAAGATTAGCTAAAACGGTATCTAACCCTGTTGATTGCAACGCTGACACAAGTGTTGATAAGTCACTATTGCTACTAGCAATATCTACTAAGCTCATACTTGGCTTTGGTAATGCAACATCACCAAGAATAACGGCATCAATTACATGAATAACACCGTTGGTGGTATAAATATCTTTCATTACAACATTAGCGCCACCAAACAATAGTTTATCTGTGTCCATATTAATGTTAAGTGAAACTTTTGCCGTAGACGCAGTATCGACCATATTGCCACTCAAGGCGTATGCATTAACCGAATTTACAGCAGCGTCTGCTATAACATGTTGCAGTAGTACTTTTGTTAGGGTATCAGTATCGCCTAATAAAGCAGTCAAGGTATCGGGGGCAATTAAGGCAAAAGCAGCATTAGTTGGCGCAAAAACCGTGAAAGTAGCGTCTTCATTGGACAAGGTAGTCACTAAATCAGCAGCAGTTAATGCAGCAACTAAGGTAGAAAAATTATCAGGATCAGCCAGTGCCACCTCAACAATATTTACTGTCGGCTCCATCATTTCTGCAGGCGGTAATAAAACAGCATCAATGACGTGAATAATGCCGTTATCTGTTTGAATATCAGTGATGATAACGGTTGCAGTATTAACCAATAGTTTGTCGCCATCGAGCGATAAACCAACGGCATCATCATTAACCATATCAACAGTTGTCCCTGCTAGCGCAATAGCTGCGGCTGCATCAACTTCACCACTAATAACATGATAAGTTAAAATGTCTGACAACTTATCGGTATCAGCTAGCAGCGCATCAATAGTATCTTGCCCTAACAGAGCGAAGGCTTTATCCGTTGGCGCAAAAACTGTAAATTTAGCATCGGTATCTGCCAAGGTTGTATCTAATCCAGTCGCTTGTAAGGCTGCAACTAACGTAGTGAAATTGCCATCATTGACAGCGGCATCCACAATGGTAGTTGGCGCAACGACATCTTGGCTGACTTGTTCTATTACGTCATTGTCGTTGTCATTACAACCCTGCAATAAAAACACACTTAATACGGTTACACTTAGTATTTTAAAATATTTCACTTGCTTATCCTCATTAATTAAGTACAACTAAACTTACGTACAAAAAACAAACAAAGATCAATATTTTTTCACAAACAAAATTTAATTTTTATCAGTGATCTTTTACTCTATAGAGCCGTATGACTTAGGTTAGATGAAAAATATTTTCCGTGATGATAGAGTCAGTAGATTGGCTATTACGCTGTCAAATCATCGCTAGCGCTAAACAGAGTTTTATAGAAGGTTGACCATTTGAGCAAAGATAACGAATAAGCAGCTTACCGCTTCAAGGTGTCTTACTATGCGAGAAAGTTCATCGAAAGCATTACTGTTTTGAAGATAATGTTTATCAGGAATTTACAGTGTCATCGATACTATTAATCTAAAATAGTTGAGGGAATTGCTGTTTATATATTATTACTACTTGGGCATCTTTGTACTTGTGTTTGTTTATCAAAAAATAACGTTACCTCAGCAACCTTGACACCTAGCTTCTCCATTGTAGTTTTATTCATTACCCTAAACTCATCAAGTTGATACATCCAGTCATCCATAGATACCTGATAAGTTTCATCTTCAATAACCAAAGATAATTCGTATTGAAACTGAAAGGCAAAGCCCTGATGTTTGCCAATCGCCGTTCCTATCACATCTTCTGCTTGCCCTTGATAACTGCCATCCGTTTTTTTAGATAACTGCCAGTTGCGATAACTTACTTCACCATCATTAAAATAAAATTTTTCCGCAAGAATGCCATCTTTACCCTGCCATGTCCCTTCTATCTCGACACAAAAACGTCGAGTTACTTTATTAGCATAATCCTGCACCATGCCCCACGCGATAACCCGCCCAGTAAAGTAACTTTTAATATCAAATGGTTTATCAACATCTTGATAATCATCTAACGCTGTAGAGCAACTAGAAATAAGGCTACAGGTCATGACAATAAAGAGAAAAAAGTAAATTTTAATCATGGTCAATACTTCCTAATAGTTCACGGCGTAAGTTAGGCTCGCTGGTGTTTTCAGAGAGCCAAATAGCAAGAAATATTTGGCCAAATTCAGAGGGTTTAATAACGCCAATATATTGCTGATTGAAATAAAAGACACTGCGCCCTTGGTCAATAAGCAAAGATAAGCTATCCCCCTCTTTAATATCTGGCCACATAGCTTTTAGTTTTGGTAAGTAGTTAATATATTTATCCGAAGGGATGCCTAGGTGCTGCCATTGGTCAACCGTTCTGCTAATGAGATCATCACTGGAAATATCAGCTAAATAATTAATAGTAAAAAGAATCTTATCGGTTGAAACATTGACTGGATATTTTCCTGACGTTGTCAGTAACTGACTTTTATAAAGATCCCAGAATAAAATTGAGAAGGTTGTCTCCCCCAGTAATAGAAAAGCTTTTGTATCAACAGAGCTTAGTAAATTATTGGGCAATTCCATTTCGTCGGTTAGGCTTTTTGCGACGACGACACTTTGTGATAAGCCAAAAATAAAATAAAAGCACAGTAAATATGAAGAGAATAAAGAAAAAGAAAGCTTAAACATAACTCACCTCTGCTTTAATAAGTTTGTCTTTTAAATAGAAAAATAAAATGAATAACCCTGCCCATATCACACTTAACAGAAGATAGGTTGAGGCCATAGATTGACCAAATTCAACAGCCTGAAACTTGTAACCGGCGATATAACTCAAAGGCGCAAATATGCCACCAACAAAAAATTGTAATACTTTGCTAGCAGATAGAAACCGTAAACTATGAGTAATTGTTGTCGCAAAACAAGCCCAAAGCATCATTAACCAAAACGGAATATGACCACCGTTAACAAAAATAAAGACATTAAAATGCACAAGCACTGAATCAACAGAGATACCAATAAAGGTTATCGCTAATATAAGCGGTATTTCGTTTTGTGATTTAGCGATAAAAATGAAATGGGCAACCAATAATAAGAGGCACAACGGGATAAAATTATTTCCCCAATAAACTAAGCCAAACCAGGCTAAGTTAAACCCAAATAAATTAAAGCCTATGGAGTTAATAAACACGATATCAACGCACCTAACAAAATACTAATAAGTGAATATACGTTCAAAATAAGGTTTTAGATTAATCTTTATCTAACTAGGCTGGCTTTTATTCATTTAACGTTTATTAAATTGCTTGAATGCGCTATGTTAACGCAGAGAAACGTCTAGCAAATATCAATACATTTTATTCATCAAATTTTTCACACACTATTCACCTAACGCTAACCCCTTTGATAGCCAATAACTAACAACTGACGGACTTCATCGTTCATGAAAGATCTTACCCAAGGCCCTATTCCTAAACATTTGATTTCAATGGCTCTGCCCATGATGATAGGCATGCTTATTCAAACCCTATATTTTATTGTTGATTTATATTTTGTCGGCAAGTTAGGTCCCGCAGCACTCGCGGGTTTGAGTCTAGCGGGCAATGCGATGTTTTTAATCTTCGCGCTGACACAAATACTTAATGTAAGTACTGCTGCACTTATCTCACATGCCGTTGGTGCAAAAAACCAGAAGGATGCAAATATTACCTTTAACCAGTCAATGATGGTCTCAACGGTAGTTGGTGTTGTTGTTTGTATCCTCGGCTACATTGGCGCACAAACTTACCTAGACTTAATATCTCAAGACGCTGAAACCATAAGGATGGGCTTAGCATATCTACACTGGTTTATACCCTGTATGGCGTTGCAGTTTATTATGGTTTCTATCAGCTCTGCACTGCGTGGAACAGGGATAGTTAAACCAACAATGGTCATTCAAACCCTGTCGATTTTACTCAATATTATTCTCTCACCTATACTGATTGCAGGCTGGGGCTCAAATTATGCTATGGGTATTGCTGGTGCAGGTTTGGCTAGCTCAATATCGGTCATTTTTGCTGTCGCACTTTTATGTTATTACTTTAAAACAGCAGATAAATATATCAGCGTTGATTTATCCCTTTGGAGTATTAACCTGCCTCGCATTAAGAAGTTACTCGCTATTGGCCTACCTGCTGGTGGGGAATTCTTTTTAATGTTCATTTATATGGCGGCCATTTATTGGCTGATTAAACCGTTTGGTGCCGATGCACAAGCAGCATTCGGCCTTGGTTCCCGAGTAATGCAGGCATTATTTTTACCCGCTATGGCTATTGCTTTTGCAGCCCCTGCAATTGCTGGACAAAACTTTGGCGCACAAAATTACCCGCGAGTAAGAGAGACCTTTAAATGGACTACTCTTATGACCTGCTCTTTAATGGCTATTATCTCGTTAATTTGTTTAACCCAAGCAGAATTGATGCTGACAAACTTTTCTGACGATAAAAAAGTGATTTTGATTAGCGTGGCTTTTTTACAAATGATTTGTTGGAATTTTGTTCCTGCCGGTTTAGTGTTTACTTGCTCTGGTATGTTCCAAGCATTAGGTAATACCATGCCAGCTTTATTAAGTACCGCTACACGCTTAATTACCTTTATCTTACCTGCCCTTTGGTTAGCTAAACAAGATAACTTTCAAATAGAGCAGCTTTGGTATATTTCTGTCGCTACTGTTTGCTTTCAATCATTGGTCAGTTATTACTTTTTAAAGCGAGAATTTAAAAAGCGTTTACCTGCTGATAATTTATCACACAAATATTCTAACAAACTTACTAAAAAGAAGCTTATGAGTTAAAACAGCACTAGCAATCCTTTGGCTAGTTGCTGGGGTGCTTTATTTTGAGCTTAATGAAAATAAGAAATGAAAAGTCAGTGATTTACAATGAGCCATCTCTATTTTATTGCAGTAATAACAAAAGGTATGGCCTACAACTAACCTACACCAACGAGCTGTAGTGGTTGTGGTTGTGATTCTGGTTCTGGTTGTGATTTTGACTCTGCGTGTGAAAAAACCCACGAGTCAGCTGTTGATTGCCACGAGTGAGCTTTTGTTTGTTTCTTTTTATAACGATCAAACTGGAGTTGGTTACCGCCTAATTGCCGAATATAGCCTTTTATCGCACTGAAATCTTCTTTAGTTAGATCAACATCAGAGTTTTTCATTAAGCCGTCTACATAGGCGCTATCACCGTTAAAACTAATATTGGCAATTGCTGAGTAGGGTTGTCCATATTCTTCAGCTCTAATTGCTCGCACCGTTTTTATTTCGAAAATCCAGTCACCTATTTTAATACAACGAGATAGGGTTTCTAATTCTTTTTCTGACATAGGCTCAGACATGAAGGTTTCCTCTAAAGTTGATGATTATTGGCCAAAGCCAATATTTAAACGTAAACCTCACACGAGGTCAGTCATAAATTTCACATAACTAATTAGCTAATTTATATAATCAGTCGCTTAGCTAAAGCACAAAGTGGACCAACCTGATAATTCATTGTTCTCAATAGATTTAAGTGAAAACAGCACCTAACGACTGTTGCCAAAAAGCAACAGGCTATCATCACTAACGGTTGCAAAGTTGCTCTGGAAATAAAATAAAATCAATTTAAACAATGAGTAGGTTAAAATATTACGAGGAAACAAGCTGTCGCTATTTAACTACAGTAAAATAGCGAACTAACTGCGATATGTAAGCTTTAGAATTGAAACTATTAAGCTTTCTTAATAAAGACCACAGTAAGCTTTATGGTATTGGGAGGTGTTACACCGTTTTTGCAACAAGAGAAAACAATGTGATTACTCTGCGAATAAAGCAAATGGACTTAACCCGTGGAGCATTTAAAAAGTATCAAATGCATTATCAATAACAAATAATAAAGGAAAATAAGAGTAAGGTTTACCGTTAAAAACTAAAAAGTTAAGACTGATAACAGTCTTAACTTTTTTTCATGCACTTAGGCTAACTTTATCTAGTGAACATTTACTTAAAAACTGATTTAACTAGATGTTCTTCAAAAAACAATACTGACTACGCTATTTTCTGAGCCTGCATCTGGTTATCAAGGTATTCATCTAAAGTACCTTGGAAATCAACTAACTTTTGCTCTTTAATATCAATAATGCGCGTTGCTAATGAAGAAACAAACTCACGGTCATGGCTAACAAAAATTAACGTGCCTTCAAAGTCTTTAAGCGCGTTATTTAAAGCATCAATCGCTTCAATATCCATGTGGTTAGTCGGCTCATCCATGATTAACACGTTAACATCTGCCATCATCAACTTACCAAATAATAAGCGGTTCTTTTCACCACCAGAACAATTACGTGCCTTTTTATTCGCGTCATCATCAGTAAATAACATACGCCCTAACATGCCACGAACACTTAAATCGTTGTGACAAGGTCTGCGCCATTGTGACATCCAATCCATTAGGGTTAAATCATTATCAAAATATGAACCACTATCTTGTGGGCAGTAACCTACAGAAGCGTTTTCAGACCACTTAACAACACCTTCATTGTGCTCTAGCTCGCCCATTAAACAGCGTAATAACGTGGTTTTCCCCACACCGTTTTCACCGATAATAGCTAATTTAGCACCAGCTTCTAACAGTAAATCACCTTTACTAAATAAGGTATCACCATCAAAACCGTGTGTTAAACCTTCAAGCTCTAATGCTTGGCGATGCATTTTTTTACCAGGAGCAAATGCAATTTTTGGCGTGATACGACTTGAAGATTTAACATCATCAAGTTTAATTTTATCCATTTTCTTAGCGCGGGAGCTGGCTTGTTTTGCTTTTGAAGCATTTGCACCAAAACGGTTAACAAAATCTTGTAACTCTGCAATTTCTTCAGCTTTTTTAACATTACCTGATAATAACTGTTCACGTAATAATGCAGACTGCGCTAAGAAGAACTCATAGTTACCAGGATAAATGCGTAACTCACCGTAATCAATATCAGCCATATGAGTACAGACAGAATTAAGGAAATGTCTATCATGTGAAATGATAATCATGGTGCATTTACGTTTGTTTAACTCACCTTCTAACCAACTGATAGTGTGAATATCCAAGTTGTTGGTAGGCTCATCGAGTAAAAGAATATCAGGGTTAGCAAATAAAGCTTGTGCAAGTAAAACACGTAGTTTCCAACCTGGCGCAACTTGTTGCATTGAACCGTAATGGAAAGACTCTTCAATACCCGCCTCTAAAAGAATTTCACCCGCGCGACTTTCAGCGGTGTAACCATCCATTTCAGCAAATTCACTTTCTAATTCACCAGCGCGCATGCCATCGGCTTCACTCATTTCAGCTTGTGCGTAAATAGCGTCGCGTTCTTGCTTTACTTTCCATAACGGCATATCGCCCATGATCACAGTATCAATAACATTGAATTCTTCAAATGCAAATTGATCCTGGCCCAAAGTGCTTACTTTGTTACCGGTACTAACCGATACATTACCTGAACTAGGTGCTAAATCCCCACTAAGAATCTTCATAAATGTAGACTTGCCACAGCCATTTGCACCAATCAAACCGTAACGGTGACCGTTGCCAAATTTAGCCGAAATGTTTTCAAATAACGGCTCTGCGCCAAATTGCATGGTAATGTTCGATGTAGTGATCAAAAGGTATTCCTAGATTTTGCTAATGTGATAGACATTTTAAAGGCGCACATCATACAGTAATTTAAAGATAAACCCCACCTAACCTTTACTTTAATTGTCTGCTTTTTAGTCACGACTAGATGAAAAACGCTTAGCTTTCAAACTGAACCGCATCAAAACACAAGACTAAAATATATACGACCGGCTGCAGAACATTTGAATATATGTTAGTAAAAAGTGTCAAAAATGGCTAAAGCGCTGTCTCAAACTGTATTTATGTAATAACGGTTAAATTAGTTATGAGTTTAAAATAGCGGATAGGTATGACAAAAAAATATCAGGTAAATTAAGCCAGCTGTGCTATTTTATCGGGATAATTGGGTCGATAGATGAATTAAAGTAAACAATGAAAGCCAAGGTTTTATTGAGAATAAAATACAAGATTCCCGTTTATTACATCAGAAATAACAGCACTAATCTTGGCCTAACAGTTTCACTTTACTTGGAAAATTAATGATAAAAAGATCGGTTTACGCGATAGTAATTTGTAGCACTTTACTGGTGATTGCACTTACATTGACTGCTATAAATCAACTTTATAGCAGTAAACTCGTTACATTAGACAGTAAGCTTAAAGAGATTTCTGGAATTGAAGTCGACAAGGCTGGTCACTTGTGGGGGATTAATGATGGCGGTAATTTAGCGCAAGTACATCGTATACAAAGTGATGGTAAAGTGGACAAAACAATTACGATTACTAATGCCAGAAATCTAGACTGGGAAGATATGACCCAAGATGACTTTGGTCACTTTTTCATCGGTGACTTTGGTAATAATGACAATATACGTAAGTGGTTAACTATTTATAAAATTGAAAATCCGATCGACATTAAAGGCACAGAAACTCAAGCTGAAATAATTAAATTCACCTTTCCTAAACAGTTGCATTTTCCACCAAAACCCTCAGAAAAAAACTTTGATTTAGAAGCCTTCGTTTTTTACAAAAAACACTTATATCTGTTTTCCAAAAATCGTACTGAGCCCTTTGATGGTGATACCAACTTATATAAAATTGGTGATCATGCCGATAATTATCAGGCTGATTTCATTAGTAATTTTAATACCTGTACCACTCATGAAAAACTCTGTTGGATAACCTCTGCGGCATTAAGTCCCGATAGAACTAAACTCGTGTTATTAGACTCAGAACGATTATGGCTATTCGAAAATTGGCAAGGTGATCATTTTTTCTCAGGCGATGCCTATAAAATTGATTTAGGTATTGTTACCCAAAAAGAAGCGGTGACTTTTTCTGATAATAATACCATCATCTTTACCGATGAAGAGTTTAGTGGCATAGGTCGAAATTCTTATATGATTAAGCTCGACCAAGTTACTAAAGAGCTAATAACAAAACAAACAGAAGATAATGAACTTAAAGTTACACCTATAAACTAGCTCAAATTATGTAGAAAATATTATGTACCCTTTAAACTATATTGAACCTGTATTTCGCCCACCAAGTGAATGGAAAAGCTTAATATTACAAATCACTAATGGTTGCTCATGGAATAAATGCACCTTTTGCGATATGTACACCAGCGAAGATAAAAAATTCAAACCCAAGAAAATTGATGTGATCGAGCAAGAAATTATTAAGATCGCTAATTCTGGTATCGCCACAAGACGGGTATTTCTTGCTGATGGTGATGCTATGATGTTGCCTTTTAATCGCTTGAAAGAAATTCTTGAGTTAATAAAACGGCATCTGCCACAAGTTTCACGGGTCTCTAGTTATTGCTTACCACGAAACCTTGGCAATAAAACGGTTGAACAGTTAGCTGAACTCAATTATTTAGGGCTTAAGTTGATATTGGCTGTGAAAGCGGTGACGATGAAGTGCTCGCCCTTATTGAAAAAGGTGAAAGCTATCAAAGCTCGTTAATTGCGCTTAATAAGATAAAACAAGCGGGCATGAAAAGCTCAGTGATGATCCTTAATGGTTTAGGTGGCCCTGAATTATCTCGTCAACATGCCATCAATTCAGCTAAATTGATGAATGAAGCCCAACCTAATTATTTATCCACACTTGTCGTTTCTTTCCCTTTAGGTGAAGAACGCTTTGCAGAAAAGTTTTCTCAAGAATCTTTACAGCCTTTTCGCCAATTAACACAACATGAATTATTTACTGAAATGGAAATTCTGTTATCTGAACTCGAATTAGAGCGAACCATTTTCCGATCTGATCATGCTTCAAACTACTTGGTTCTCAAGGGAATACTTGGCAATGATAAAGCAGCATTATTGGCTCAAGTTCGACATGCGCTACAACAGCCAAAGGATGCAAACTTAAGACAAGAATGGCAAAGAGGTTTGTAACTACTCGCTCACGTGATTTATTCAATGAGAGCGGTTCAATAACAATTGGGCAACTATATTTCAAAATCTTCCTGACAAAAACGAGCCAAATGGCTCGTTTTTTATTGCTAAAAATCCTATTGGTGTAACTCAATATATTGTTGTGTCACTTGCCTTAGCTGTTCTTGCTCACTTGGTGAAATAAAGCTGGCTTCAATGGCGTTAAAAGTAAATTGGGCAATTTCCGTTTTATTCATTGGATGTGCATTATTTACTGCTATAAAATTATCTGTCATATAGCCGCCAAAATAGGCTGGGTCGTCAGAGTTAATCGTGACACAAACCCCTTGACGCAGAAGCGTCACAATATTGTGCTGTTCCATACGGTTGAAGACCTTCAGCTTAATATTAGAGAGCGGGCAAACCGTTAGAGGAGTTCGCTCACGTATAAGTTGAGTTACTAAGCTTTCATTTTCTGAGCAACGAACACCATGATCAATTCGAGTAATTTGTAATAAGGTTAATGCCTCGCTAATATTATCTGCAGGCCCTTCTTCACCCGCATGAGCAACAGTTAAAAACCCTTGCTCAATGGCTTGTTTAAAAACTCGCTCAAATTTACTTGCGGGGTTGCCAATTTCTGTGGAGTCTAACCCTACTCCGATAATTTTATCTTTATGTGACTGTGCTTGCAGTAGTGTGTTAAATGCTGACTTCTCATCCAAATGACGCAAGAAACACATAATTAACTTACTGCTGATGCCTAATTCACTCACACCTTTTTCAAGAGCACGATGAATGCCATTAACTACCGTATCGAATAAAATGCCTCTTTCTGTATGTGCTTGAGGGTCAAAAAATATTTCTGTATGCAGCACATTATCTTCTTTACAGCGCAATAAATAAGCCCAAGTGAGATCGAAAAAATCTTGCTCATTGATCAGTACATCAGCTCCTTGGAAGTAGATATCCAAAAATGATTGTAGGTTATGAAAGTTGTATGCATCTCTTATTTCTTCAACTGAATTGAAAGGAATATTTATATTGTTTCGCCTTGCTAGTGTAAGCATGAGTTCAGGCTCAAGCGTTCCTTCAATATGGAGATGGAGTTCTACTTTAGGTAAAGACTGGATAAATTGATTCATGATGGAGTTCCCAATAATGGTAAAAAGTTCATTCAGTGCTTTCTTTGAAATGAAAATTATTCGTACAAAGAGCAAGCACTAAAGCGCTAAACTCTTCGTAATCAGGATTTATTGGTTCCTGGTAGAGACCCCCAATCCATATCACTGGGGTTATACGAAGGGAAGCTATTATACCAAACGGATTAATTTATTGGTCAGCTTAGAGCTACATTAGCGAGCTTAAAACAAGCAAAATGAGTTGAACATAGTTATTCTATATTTCATTCATTTTGTGATGTTATTAGTTTGCTAATGAGCTCCCAAAGGGCGAGTTTAATAGGCTTACATACGGCGTTATTGATTTTGACAAGGGAATAACCATTCTCTTCAATCAATGCCTTGCCTCTAAGCCTTTTAATTCTCGCTAAGTGATCAATAAATTAGTCCGATTGGTATTACT
>ERZ1027208.64-NODE-64-length-55775-cov-42.078338_pt1 | contig 55775 bp, 48 predicted proteins | sample MGYA00520867_ERZ1027208 | MGnify/ENA primary metagenome ERZ1027208 (study PRJEB33311, sample SAMEA4378413) | marine metagenome | biome: Marine biome; feature: Fjord; material: Water | collected 2014-07-20T08:00:00Z/2014-07-... | depth 75 m ... | reverse complement strand
ATGCCTTGTTTTTTAAGAATCATGGATAGCTCAACCCAGCCAATCATATTGCTATCACTAGAGCTGCGTAAAAACTCTAATGCTTGTTGAGAAAGTAGGGACAAAGTTTCTAACACAGTTACTTGGTTTTTAAGCTTACCCTTTGAGTCAACGATGAGAAAATCAAGCTTAAGGCGTTCATTCACGCTCTCAACGAGATTACCGGCTTGAAGAAAGGCAGAACTGTTTAGCCTGTGTTGCTTTATTCTCTGTTGAAGGTTAAGAGGTAAGCCTTCGAGTGTTGCTAGTAATTGGCTAGAGTACCTAGGTCGGCCCTGGCTAAGTAATATTTCAGCGAGTTGTATCGTATGCTCTGGGGATAACCCAGAAGAAGGGTGAAGTAAGTCATCAATTAACCGCTTAGCTGAACCTGTATGGGTAGACTGGAGAAAGGCATGAATAGCAGCGATGATATGCTGGTGCTTTAATGAACCTTGGCTAAGCTCAGAGGCTTGGGTGAATAAATTAGCAGCTAGTAAATAGTCTTCTTGCGATAAAGCAACTAGGGCCTGATCTGCATATGGGTTAGACTGCGTGTTGGCAGCGCTTGGCAATATGCTTTGCGTTGCACAGCTGAGTAAAAAACTGCTAACAAGGAATAGAGCAGTCAGTTTAAATGCTTTTAAAAAAGTATTTTTGCGGTGACTCATAAATAAACAATTTAACCGTGGTAGTAAGTAAAGATGGATAGAACGCTAAGTATCTTTTTCAAGGAGAACGATGTCAAATTTTAACGGAACACTCTACATAGTTGCCACCCCTATTGGCAACCTTGCAGATATTACTCTGCGAGCCTTGGATGTATTGAACACAGTTGATATTATTGCTGCCGAAGATACGCGAAACAGCAAAGTATTATTGCAGCATTATAGTATCACAACACCCATGACAGCTTACCATGAGCATAATGAGGACAGTAAAAGCAATTTTTTACTGAGCAAATTAGAGCAAGGAGAGTCGGTGGCACTTATTTCAGATGCAGGCACCCCTTTAATCAATGACCCTGGCTACCCCTTGGTTGGGAAAGTGAGGCAAGCTGGGTTTAAAGTGATGCCAATTCCTGGCCCGTGTGCCTTTGTAGCAGCGTTAAGTGCGTCGGGAATAGCAACTGACCGTTTCTGTTTCGAAGGTTTCTTACCGAGAACATCAGGTGCTCGTAAAGCTATTTTTGAAATATTCACCAAAAAAGCTGAAACACTCGTTTTTTATGAGTCCAGTCATCGTATTGTGAAATGCATGAGCGATATACAGGAGGTTTACTCGTCGACACGAAAAATATCCATTGCGCGCGAGTTGACTAAAACGTTTGAAACAATCGTGACGGGTTCTGTTGCAGAGGTACAGGAGCTGCTTATATCCGATAACAATATGCAGCGTGGTGAGTTCGTTGTCCTAATTGAAGGTTACGATAAAAAGAGCGCTAAAAATAATGGCCTATCGGATGAAAATATTGAGCTTTTGTCGACATTATTAACGGAATGTTCAGTGAAAACAGCCGTTAAGTTAGCGGTTAAGTTAACCGGGCAGGCAAAAAAAGAACTCTATAAAACGGCTCTAGAATTAAATGCTCGCAATGAAGGCGATTAGCATTGCTCGTTTGATCAATAGTTTGTAAACTGCACACGGAGTTGGCTAGACAGTCGCTCTGCGTAAGCAGGGAGGAAAGTCCGGGCTTCATAGGGCAAAGTGCCAGGTAACGCCTGGGGGGCGCGAGCCTACGGAAAGTGCAGCAGAAAGAAAACCGCCTAAGTCTACTCGTAGACCGGTAAGGGTGAAACGGTGCGGTAAGAGCGCACCGCGTGTACGGCAACGTATCACGGCGATGGTAAACCCCACTTGAAGCAAGACCAAATAGAGAAGTGGTAACGCAAGTTACAACGTATGGCCCATACGGCTTCTGGGTAGGTCGCTCGAGGTGCATAGCGATGTGCATCCCAGATGAATGGCTGTTCTCGACAGAACCCGGCTTATCGGCCAACTCCACCTATTTCTTTTATCATATAAAGCATGATGTTATGAAGGTTCCTAGCATGGGGCTTTCTATCTGTGGTGCAGAATAACTATTCCCCTTTGTTTTTTTTACTTGCTTACGTACTGTTACCCAGCGGTATGTATTGCTTTGATTGGTGTGCGTGGAGCCTAGGTAAACGTTCATGTCTCTTTACTTATTCGAAGCAGCTCAGGTTCTCTAGTTTATTAGTTATTATTCAATAAATACCGACACGCAAGGCGTTGGTTTAATACGTTATCCATAGCAGGGGTTTGAGCGAATAGGATAGCGGCCCATTCTAAAGGCATTAAAACAGGTGAAAATAGACCTTGCATTTAAGGTGTTACAGCTTGGTTAACCATCGTAGCAGATAAAATAATTTATTGTTTTATTTCAAAGGGTTGCGCTTGTATGGCACCGCTTGCCGGCGGACTCTCTTTTGTGGAAGTTTTTATTTTTTCTAAGGGTAACTGCTTTGATCTGATCTTTTTTATGAAGAAAACGATGCAACATCATGATTTTTATTGCCTTTATTTTAGGTTTTTATTTGGGAGACTGAATCTCCTGCTACCTGCTGCTAAGTGTTTGTTCATAAAGAAAGTATTTATGGAATGTGATGCTTGACAGAGTGGTATTTTCATCCTTATAGTGCAAAAAAGTGGGGTAAAGTGGTAAGAAGGGGAAAATAACTATAAAGGAGTGGTTTGTGTTCAGAGGGGTTAACAATGTTACGTTAGATGCAAAAGGGAGATTATCTATTCCCACGCGTTATCGTGCCCAGCTGAAAGAGACCTGCGATGCTCAAATGGTGATGACTGTGGACAGGGAAAGAAGTCTATTGTTGTACCCCTTGCCTGTTTGGGAAGACATCGAGCGAAAGCTCATCAAACTACCGTCACTCAACAAACAAGCAAGACGCTTACAGCGCTTACTCATCGGGCACGCAACAGAGTGCGAGCTGGATGGGCAGGGCCGTGTGCTGGTTTCGCCACCGTTACGGGAATTTGCAGGATTAGAGAAGAAAATTGTAATGATAGGTCAAGGCAATAAACTCGAAATTTGGGATGAGCAGGAGTGGGTGACTAAGCGTGACATCTGGTTCGAAGAGGAAAATAAGGAAGATACTGAATTATCACCAGAACTTGAGACGTTGTCATTCTAATGGCGGAGATTAATTTACATAAATCGGTTTTACTGGACGAGTCTTTAGAGGGTTTGATTCAAAAAGCGGATGGTTTTTATATTGATGGGACGTTTGGGAGGGGTGGGCACAGTTCAGCGATCTTGCAGGCATTGTCTGGAAGAGGCCGGTTACTGGCGACCGATAAAGACACTGATGCATTAAACTCGTCGCAAGCACAACAATTACTCAATGATCCACGGTTTGAGCTGGTGCATAGCAGTTTTGCAGAACTAAATGAGGTGCTAGCCAATAAAAGCTTACTGGGGCAGGTCGATGGAATTCTTCTGGATTTAGGTGTTTCATCACCGCAGCTGGATGTTGCCGAGCGCGGTTTTAGTTTTATGAAGGATGGGCCGCTAGATATGCGCATGGACTCAAGCCAAGGTGAGTCGGCTGCGCAATGGTTGTCACGCGTTGAAAAGCGAGAATTAATTAAAGTTCTGCGCGATTATGGTGAGGAAAAATTTGCTCGCAAGATTGCTGGTGAAATAATCTTGCAGCGAGAAGAGGCGCCTTTACAAACCACGGGTGAGCTAGCCAAATTAATTGAAGGTGTTGTTAAAAAACGTGAGCCAGGTAAACATCCAGCGACTCGAAGCTTTCAAGCAATACGAATAAAAGTCAACCGTGAGTTAGAAGACTTAGAGCAATTGCTGGACCACTCTGTCAGTATTTTAAAGCCAGGTGGGCGATTGGTTGTTATTAGTTTCCACTCACTAGAAGACAGAATCGTAAAACGTTTTATGCGAGAGCAATCTCGTGGCGTTGTGGTGCCACGTCATTTGCCGATGCCATTGGAGCAAGAGAAATTAAATTATAAATGTATTGGTAAGGCGATTAAGGCATCAGTTGATGAAGTCGCCACAAATGTGCGCTCTAGAAGCGCAGTCTTGCGTATTGCGGAAAAACTATGATGGGCGAAAGTTTAACAGGCTGGGTGTTGCTGTTGGCAATCATGGCCATGGTGTCTGCTTTATCAGTGGTGTATGTGAAATATGATTCACGGTTGAAATTCAATCAATTACAAAAAGAGTTTCGTGAGCAAGATCGATTAGGTGTTGAGTGGAGCCGTTTGCAGTTAGAGCAAAATACATGGTCGTCACATAACCGTATCGAGAAGTTGGCTCGCACAAAATTAAAATTACAAGCTCCACGCCCTGATCAAATTATTTACCTACAGGTTAAATGAAATTAAGCCAGCAACACAATACGCAAGATAAAGCCGCTAAGGTCATTGTGCCTGAGCTTGCTGGCCGTCGCCGGTTCATATTGGCGAGTTTTATGTTGGTGATGTGTGCGCTTATTTGGCGTGCAGTTGATTTGCAGGTGTTAAATAATAGTTTTTTGCAAAAAAGAGGCCAAGCGGTATACCTGAGAGATATTAAGTTACCGGCATACCGTGGAAAAATCACTGATGCAGATGGGCATGCACTGGCTATTAGCGCACCGGTTAGTTCAGTTTGGATAAATCCTCAGCAGCTTGACTTAGAGGGAAGGGAAGCGGAGTTTGCGGAGCTGCTCGGCATGAGTGTTAACCGCCTCGACAAAAAGTTACACAAAGTAGGCGCGCGGCGATTTGTTTATTTACGCCGACACATGGACCCGCAGCGTGCGAATAAAATTGACGAGATGCAGCTAGCAGGTGTCTATCTACAAAAAGAATACCGTCGTTATTATCCAGATGGAGAAGTGGCGGCGCACTTAGTCGGCTTTACCAATGTTGATGATGAGGGCCAGGAAGGGTTAGAGCTAGCCTTTAATGATAGGCTAAAGGGTGTTGCTGGAGTAGAGCGTGTCTTACGTGATGGTAAAAGGCGGATGGTGAAACACGTCGACAATATTCGTGCGCCACTACCCGGTAAGGATATTCGACTATCAATAGATCGGCGCCTCCAGTATTTAGCTTACCGTGAATTAAAGGCCGCTGTTGCGCAGCAGAAAGCTAAATCTGGCTCATTGGTATTACTAAACCCTAAAACAGGTGAGGTGCTCGCCGTTGCTAATCAGCCGGCTTTTAATCCAAATGATCGCTCAAAATTAAAAGCCAGTAGCGTACGGAACCGTGCCTTTACCGATGTTTTTGAGCCAGGCTCAACGATGAAGCCATTCACCGTGGCAGCCGGTATGGAATCGGGTTTGTTCAACGATAAAACGATGATAGACACTAACCCTGGTTATATGAAGGTTGGGCGAAGTCAGGTACGTGACCACCGGAATTATGGCGAGATAGATTTAGCAACCTTGTTGCTTAAATCGAGTAATGTGGGCTCGAGTAAAATTGCTTTGAGTGTCGAGCCAAAGGGCTTTTGGAGTATGTTGGATAAGTTAGGCTTTGGTCATAAAACCGAGAATGGTTTCCCAGGCGAAGCAAATGGAAAATTGGTGGGCTATGAGCGCTGGCGGCCTATTGAACGCGCAACGCTTGCATTCGGCTACGGGATGTCGACCTCAGTATTACAGTTAGCACATGCTTATAGCGCCATTGCTAATGATGGGTTATTGCAACCGATTAGTTTAATTCATCAGCAAACCTATGCTGCTCCAGAGCGTGTTATGAGCGCCGAGGTAGCACAAAAAATAAGAACCATGTTGCAAGGCGTGGTGAGTAAAGCCGGTACCGCACCAAGGGCGCAGGTGCAGGGTTATACCGTGGCAGGCAAAACAGGCACGGTGAAAAAGTTTACTAAAGGTGGGTATTCAGAAGATAAATACTTAGGTGTGTTTGCTGGGATGGTGCCAGCCACTAAACCTGAATTGGTGATGGTGGTGTTGATCGATGAGCCGCAAGCCGGTGATTACTATGGTGGGCTAGTAGCCGCGCCAGTGTTTTCAAGAATTATGATGGCTGCGATGCGTTTAAGAAATATAGCGCCTGATAATATGCCGCAGTCAACGATAGTTGCTTCACTGGGCCGAGGTATTCAATGATGCCTGTGCAGCAAAAAAAAGGCACGGTGTCGCTGGCATATTTACTTGATGGCTGGGTAACGATTGAGCAGGACTTATGGGTTGGGACACCGACAGTTGATGCTCGAGATATTGAGCAGGGTGGCGTTTTTTTAGCAGTGGTGGGGACGCAATCACACGGCTTAGAGCATGCAATGCAAGCAGTAGAACGCAATGCCTCAGTAATTATTTATGACCCAACTGCGGGTGGGGACTTATTGGCCGCGCGGCTAAAAAAAGAAATAGGCGTCCCACTTATTTCGCTGACTCGGTTAAGCGAAAAGCTGAGTGAATTAGCAGCACGTTTTTATGCGTACCCATCGAGAGAGTTGTCAGTTATAGGTATTACCGGAACCAACGGTAAAACATCGGTGAGCCACTTCATTGCCCAAGCGTTGAATGTCAATCGTCGTTGTGGCGTGATTGGTACCCTGGGGTGGGGTGAGTTGACGGATCTTCAAAAAACAATCAATACCACGCCTGATGCAGTTAGCGTACAGGCTCAATTAGCAATGCTTTTAGCGCAAGGTTGTTCAACATTAGCGATGGAGGTATCGTCACACGGTTTAGATCAACAGCGAGTTAAAGCGGTTGAATTTAGTGGGGCGGTGTTTACTAACTTAAGCCATGATCACCTCGATTACCATCAGACAATGACAGCTTACGGTGAGGCTAAATTAGCCTTGTTTAAAGTGCCTAGTTTGACGTTTGTAGTGTTGAATGAAGACGATTCCTTTAGTAAGAAAATTATTGCAGTGTTATCACCCCGTGTTGAACAGTATGGATTTACACGGAAAACTAGCCGGCTAAAGGCACAAACAGTATTGATATGTAACCAGCACTTAAGCGAGCAGGGCGTGTCATTTGATGTGAGGTATCAAGGGCAGCAAGCGCATATCAGCTCAACCTTATTTGGTGTATTTAATGTTGATAATTTAGCCGCTACACTGACAACCCTGTTAGCAATGGGTGATTCGCTGGATAAGGCTGCAACAAAGCTTCAGCAGATCTCAAGTGTTGCAGGCCGTATGCAGTTATTGACGGAGCATCTAGAGCAGCCGAGCGTTATTATTGATTATGCGCATACCCCTGATGCGTTGAAACTGGCGTTAAGTAGCTTGCGCGAGCATTGCAAGGGTCAGTTAAAATTAGTGTTTGGTTGTGGTGGCAATAGAGATCAAGCAAAACGACCTTTGATGGGGGATATTGCTAGCAAGCTGGCAGACCAAGTCATCATTACTAATGATAATCCACGGTTTGAGAGTGGTGAATTGATTGCTGAGCAAATTACAGCAGGTGCGCAAGGGCCAGCGAGTTTCAGTATCGAGCTTGACCGAGCTAAGGCGATTCAACAGCTTGTTGCTAGCTCGACAAGTGACGATATTATTTTAGTGGCTGGAAAAGGCCATGAGGACTACCAGCAAATAGCCGATAAGAAAATTCCCTTTAGTGATACGCAGCAAATTTTAAGTGCGTTAAACCGTGTGTTTAAAAAGGCAACGCAGCTGGGGGCGAAACTATAATGAACTTGCAGCAATTAGCAGCTCTCGTCGATGGTGAGTTAGTAGGCGACAATCGTTCCTTTAACGCAGTCAGCACAGACACACGTCATATTAAATCAGGTGATTTATTTGTGGCGTTACAAGGCGATCATTACGATGCCAATAATTTTGCCTCGAATGCGGCAGACAAGGGTGCCGTTGCCGCATTACTAAGTGCAGATATGGCGCTTAATATACCGTATGTAAAGGTGGAGGATACTCTCCAAGCTTTATCAATTTTGGCGACAGAAAAGCGTGATGCATTGGCTACCCCTTTAGTAGCAATCACCGGCAGTAATGGCAAAACGACTGTTAAAGAAATGTTAGCGAGTATTTTGGCCCAGTCCAGCAACGTTTTAGCCACTAGCGGCAACTTGAATAACCACATTGGCGTGCCACTTACCTTATTAAGGTTAACACCAGAACATAACGTCGCGGTGGTTGAAATGGGGGCCAGTAAACAAGGTGATATTGCTCATTTATGTCGCATTGCCAAACCAACAATCGCTGTCCTCAATAATGTCGCGCCAGCACACTTAGAGGGTTTCGGTGATCTTGATGGGGTCGCTAAAGCAAAAGCAGAAATCATTTCAGGCTTAAGCGCAGATGGTACCGCAGTTCTTAATAAGGGTGAACCATGGTTTGATCAATGGGTCGGTTTATTAGCGGGTAGAAAGCGACTAAGTTTTGGTACCAGCAATGATGCAGATGTGTGGGCCAACCCTGAACTCATCACAACAGGCTTACACAAAGGGGCGTTTAAGACGCACTTTGTATTGAACTATCAGCAGCAAACGATTGATATCCAGTTGAACTTAATCGGCCTTCATAATGTGCTGAACGCTCTAGCAGCCTCAGCAGCAGCAATCGCTTTGGGTTGTAGTCTAGCGCAAATCCAGCATGGTTTGGCGACCTTGCAAGACGTTAATGGCCGGTTGCAAGTGCTGCCGGGTATATCCGGCAGTTTGGTGGTAAATGATTGTTATAACGCTAACCCAAGCTCGTTTGAAGCCGCAATGGATTGTCTTAATGGAATTGACCAGCCACTTTGGGTCGTGTTGGGTGATTTTGCAGAGCTTGGCCCAGCGAGTGAGGCGATTCATCAACGTATTGGCGAACAGCTTGCGGCTAGTAATGTGGAACGGTTCTTTGCCGTTGGTAAAAAAATGCAAGGTGCAGTTGGTGCCTTCAATAAACAGCACCTCACATCTGCGCGATGTGCGAGGCACTTTTTAAATAAACAAAAAATGGCGGAAGTTTTGCAGCAAGAGTTGGAGTCTGGGGTACTGGTTTTGGTAAAGGGGTCGCGCTCACAAGGGCTAGAAAGCGTCGTGAATAAAATACTAAGTGAGGGAGAGAACGTATGTTGCTAATTCTAGCCGAGTGGCTGTCTGATTATCATAGTGGTTTCAGGGTATTTCAATACCTAACGATGCGCTCGATCCTAGCAACACTAACAGCACTATTTATTGCTTTTCTGGTTGGGCCCGCAATGATACGAAAGTTGACGTTTCATAAAATTGGTCAAGCGGTCCGGGATGATGGGCCAGAAACTCACTTCAAAAAAGCCGGTACACCAACCATGGGTGGGACATTGATTTTAGTGGCCGTTGGTTTAAGCACTTTACTATGGGCTGATTTAAATAACCGTTACATTTGGGTCGTCTTATTAGTGACCATGTTAATCGGGGTGATTGGTTTTATTGATGATTATAAAAAAGTTGCTTTACAAGACCCAAAAGGCTTGTCAGCCGGTAAAAAATACTTAGGGCAGTCGGTGGTTGCATTGGGTGCCGCATTGTTTTTGTTTTATACCGCGACCACACCTCAGGAAACGACCTTGTTTATACCTTTCTTAAAAGGTGTGAGTATTCAAATGGGTTGGTTATTTGTGCCACTAACGTACTTTGTGATTGTGGGCACCAGCAATGCAGTAAACCTGACCGATGGTTTGGATGGTTTGGCTATTATGCCAACTGTATTGGTGGCCGGCGCTCTAGGGATTTTTGCCTACTTATCAGGTAATGTTCAGTTTGCCGACTATTTGGCGATCCCAAATTTACGTGGCACGGGCGAATTGGTTATTTTTTGTGGTGCCATTGTTGGTGCAGGCCTAGGCTTCTTATGGTTTAACACTTACCCTGCGATGGTGTTTATGGGGGATGTTGGTGCATTAGCGCTTGGGGCTGCCTTGGGAATTTTAGCGGTACTCGTTAGACAGGAATTAGTGTTGCTGATAATGGGAGGTGTCTTTGTGATGGAAACGGTATCGGTCATTATGCAGGTGGCTTCATACAAATTGACCGGTAAACGAATCTTTAGAATGGCACCTATTCACCACCACTTTGAATTAAAAGGCTGGCCAGAGCCAAGAATCATCATACGTTTTTGGATTATCACCGTTATTTTGGTGCTCATTGGTTTATCGACCTTGAAATTAAGGTAATGGAAGCCCTGATGAACAATGAGCAATATACTCAGCGCGAAGGTCTGGCCCGTTTAGGCTTAGATCAGCAAGGGGTGCGTGTGCTTGTTGTTGGGTTAGGTGTTACTGGTTTGTCGGTGGTTAAGTTTCTACATCAAAATAATATTTCGGTTGCGGTGGTTGATAGCCGAGAAAACCCACCAGGTTTGCTGGAAGTTGAGGAATCTTACCAAGACGTGGCGGTATTCACCTCAAGTTTTGAACACACGGTATTTGAAGCAGCCACGCATATTATTGTAAGCCCAGGGGTGAACCTTAATGAGGCTGAGATTCAAGCCGCTGCGGAGCGTGGTATTCCCGTTTTTGGTGACATTGATGTGTTTGCAGTGTGTGCCGATGGGCCCGTGGCTTGCATCACCGGTTCAAATGGCAAAAGCACGGTCACAACGTTATTAGGTAAAATGGCGATAAGTGCTGGCCTAGATGCGCGCGTGGGTGGAAATATTGGTATACCAGCACTTGAATTATTGACAGAGCAGCCTGCTGATCTATACATATTAGAGTTATCTAGCTTTCAGCTTGAGCGCACCTCTCAATTAACCGCAAATGTTGCCGCTATCTTGAATATTAGTGCCGACCATATGGATCGTTACTCCAGCCTGGCCAGTTATAGTGAGGCGAAGGAGCGCGTGTTATATGGCCCAGGCATCGCTGTGCTTAACCGACACGATGAAGCCGTGCAACACATGGTCTTACCAATCGGACGGAAGGCGGTGAGTTTTGGGTTGGATGAAGCGACTGATTGCGACTATGGCCTGATAACACATGCTGGAAAAAGCTATTTAACGGCAGCTGGTAAGCCGATTATTGCCAGTGAAGCATTAAAACTTAAGGGGGCGCATAATATTCAAAATGTACTGGCTGCGATGGCTATGGCAGATAGCCTTGGCATTGCACAAGTGGCCCAACAACAAACCATAGCATCATTTACCGGTTTAGCGCACCGAAGCCAATGGGTGGCAGAATTTAATGGGGTTACTTGGGTTAATGACTCTAAAGCCACTAATCCAGGGGCGTGTTTGGCCGCACTAGAAGGCTTGCCGGCCCCAATTGTTTTGATTGCTGGTGGTGATGGTAAGGGTGCGGATTTTAGTGTATTAACAAATGCTATTGAAGCAAACGTTCGGTTAGTTATTCTGCTGGGCCGTGATGCGCAGCGTTTTCAGACAGAAGCCATCGTTGATACACCTTTTTTTATGGTGGATACGATTGAACAGGCGGTGCAGACAGCTAAGGAACAGGCAAATGTAGGTGACATGGTGCTGTTATCACCGGCTTGTGCATCATTGGATCAATTCGATAGTTACCAGCAGCGGGGCGACCGCTTTAGTGCCGCTGTTAAAGGCTTGCTAAAGTGAGCTCAGCCTTGGCATACTCAACGAACTCAGCTTTGCCGATGAAGCGAGCGCACTACTATGTTGATGGCTGGTTGCTATTTTCTGCCTTAAGTTTATTGGCAATAGGTTATGTCATGGTAGTGTCCTCATCATTACACCTAGGTGAGCGAGTATTTAATAATATTTGGCACTACCCTATACGTCAGGCGGTGCATATCGTTATAGGTGTCATCATGGCTGTAGTCATGGCGTTTATTCCCTTAAAGGTGTGGGAGCAAAGTGGCCCGAGCTTAATTTTGGTTGCAGTGGGTTTGTTAGTGGTGGTTTTTATACCTGGCATTGGGGTTAAGGTGAATGGGAGTTACCGTTGGATTAACTTAGGGGTTGCACGTTTTCAGGTCTCTGAAATTGTTAAGCTAGTTTGCATTGCTTATATGGCCGGTTTTTTAACCCGGCATGTAGCTGTGGTACACGAATCAATTAAAGGAATATTTCGGCCAATGTTACCGCTAGGTTTAGTGTTTGGCTTGTTGTTGGCAGAACCTGATTTTGGTGCCACTTTTGTGATTGCCTTCAGCATTTTATGCATGATGTTTTTAGGTGGGGCAAGGTTAATTGAGTTTGCTATTCTGGTTTTTATGGGCGTTATTTTAGGTGTGGTGGCCATAGGTACATCAGCTTATAGAATGGATCGGGTCACTGCTTTTATGGACCCTTGGGCGGACCATTTGGGCTCAGGCTTTCAGTTGGTGCAGTCATTAATTGCACTAGGCCGTGGAGAATGGTTTGGTGTGGGCTTGGGCAGCAGTATTCAAAAATTGTTTTACCTGCCTGAGGCGCATACCGATTTTATTTTTGCAGTCATGGGTGAGGAGTTAGGGTTGGTCGGGGCATGCAGTGTCATTATGTTGTTTGGTTTGCTGGTCTGGCGAGCCTTTCAAATGGGTAAGGCGGCTGAACGTTTAAACCTACGCTTTTATTCATTGCTTGCATACGGTTTAGGGGTTTGGTTAGGCTTGCAGTCGTTTGTGAATATAGCGGTTAACATGGGGGCGCTGCCAACGAAGGGCTTAACCTTGCCACTTATGAGTTACGGTGGTAGTAGTATGATTACCATGTGCATGGTGATTGGCTTATTGTGCCGAATTCATCATGAAACACAGTTAGACCTTGAAAATCAGCTGAAAGGGAGGTCTACGTGGCAATACGCGTAATGATAATGGCTGGTGGAACAGGAGGGCATGTATTTCCTGCACTGGCTGTGGCACGTTATTTACGTGAGGCTGGCCACCACGTGACTTGGTTGGGAACAAAAAAAGGTATTGAAGCCAGTTTGGTACCAGAAGCAGGGTTTGATATAGACTGGCTGAACGTGTCAGGTTTACGGGGTAAAGGCTTATCTAGCCTATTGTTAGCGCCCTTTATGTTGATAAAAGCCTGTTGGCAAGCATCACACATTATTCGCCAGCGACAACCTGATGTTGTGTTAGGTCTAGGAGGGTTTGCGTCAGGTCCAGGTGGGCTGATGAGTTGGTTGCACCGTAAGCCATTAGTTATTCATGAGCAAAATCGTGTGCCAGGGACAACGAATCGCCTGTTAACTCGTTTTTCAGCGCGTGTGCTGGAAGCCTTTCCTGGGAGTTTTGATCCCTCAATAAAGGCAATTTTTACGGGTAATCCGATACGTAAGGAACTGCTCAATATTGAAGACTGTGAGCAACATGCTACGCGACACATATTAGTGTTGGGTGGAAGTTTGGGTGCATCGGTATTAAATACAGTGGTCCCCGAAGCGTTAAAAGATTTGCAGCAAGAATTGACAATTAAGGTGATTCACCAAGCCGGTGAAGCAACCTTAGCGACGGCACTATCAAGTTATGAAAAGATGTTGGTAAAGGCTGATATTCAGAGTTTTATTGGCGATATGAAGCGTGCTTACCAATGGGCAGATATCGTCATTTGCCGTGCAGGAGCAATGACCATATCTGAACTAGCCATCATGGGCTTGCCCGCCGTATTGGTGCCATTACCTCATGCGATTGACGATCACCAAACAAAAAATGCTGCTTACTTAGCCGATAAAGCTGCTGCACGCTTAGTTCCACAATCAGTGTTAAGTGCTGATAGCTTGGCAGCCATATTAAGAGAGTTATTAACTGATCAATCATTGCTGCTAACGATGGGCGAAAAGGCACATTCGTTAGCAAAACCTGAGGCCACAAAACTTGTGGCTGACAGCTGTTTGGAGGTGGCACTATGATGCCAAATACACATAAGCATTATTCTGCTCATTTGGGCTTTGGGAAATTAAAAAACATCCACTTTATAGGTATTGGTGGTGCGGGTATGAGTGGTATTGCCGAAGTGCTCATTAACTTAGGTTATCAAGTGTCGGGGTCGGACATGCGGACAAGCAAGGTGACACAACGCTTGCAGAGCCAAGGAGCCACGGTTTATATCGGCCATGCAGCAGACAACATTAAAGGCACCGATGTTATTGTGACCTCTACCGCTGTTCAGCAAGATAACTTAGAAGTGCTTGCAGCAAAAGAGCAGCGTATCCCTATTATCCCACGCGCTGAAATGCTGGCAGAAATCATGCGTTTCCGCTTTGGTATTGCCATTGCTGGAACGCACGGTAAAACCACCACAACCAGTTTATTGGCAGTACTGATGACAGAAGGTGGCTTAGATCCAACATTTGTTATTGGTGGCTTGCTAAATAGTGCGGGTAGCAACGCAAAACTTGGAGAAAGTCATTATTTAGTGGCTGAAGCAGATGAAAGTGATGCCTCATTTTTGCACCTGCAACCGATGGTTGCGGTGGTGACAAATATTGATGAAGACCATATGAGCACTTATGGGGGTGATTTTGAGCAAGTAAAAGAAGCCTTTAAGTCCTTTTTACATCAACTGCCTTTTTATGGTTTGGCAGTGATGTGCTCTGATGATGAAGATATTTGTAATATGCTGCCTTCAATTGGAAAGCCTATTTTAACGTATGGCATTGATTCAAACGCTGACTTTAAAGCATTGGATGTGCGGCAAGAGGGTTTCCGTACGCATTTCAAATTGAAACGCCTGGGTAACGAAACCTTGTTAGATGTAACGCTAAATATGCCTGGCAAGCATAACGTATTAAATGCACTGGCAGCCATTGCGGTGGCCAGTGAACTTGGGGTGTCTGATCAAGCCATTGTGACAGGTTTAGATTACTTTAAGGGCGTTGGACGTCGTTTCCAAGTGAATGGTGACATACCGTTGGCAAAAGGGTCAGCACTATTGGTAGATGATTATGGTCACCACCCAAGAGAACTAATGGCAACGATTAAAGCCGTACGTGAAGGCTGGCCTGATAAGCGTTTGGTATTGGCGTTTCAACCGCACCGCTACTCAAGAACTCGCGATTTGTTTGAAGACTTTGTTGATGTGCTCAATGAGGTAGATGTGCTTGTGTTATTGGATGTATTTGCCGCTGGCGAAAAACCGATTGCAGGGTCAGATGGTCCAGCATTAAGCACAGCAATCCGTCAGCGTGGCAAGTTGATCCCCATTTTTGTGAAAGATATTGAGCAACTGCCGCTTATCTTAAAAGACGTGATACGGCCGAATGACATTGTGATGACCTCGGGTGCAGGTAATATTGGTGCAGCATCTGCTCAATTATTGGGGCAATTAACTGACATATTTAAAAACGAGACAGGGCGTTAAAGGGTACTGTGAACACATGATGATGACAGCAAAAAAACTCGGTGGACACTTGATGGAAAATGAGCCAATGGCTCGTTATACCTCGTGGCGCGTGGGTGGTTTGGCGGACCGTGTGTATAAGCCTAGCAGTATTGAAGACGTACAAGCCTATCTGAAGTCACTGCCTGCTGATGAAAAAGTACTGTGGTTAGGATTGGGTAGTAATGTACTAATACGTGATGGTGGTATCCGTGGCTCAGTTATTAACACCCGTGGGTGTTTAAAACAAATGTTTTTAAGTGGCTTAGATGGGGTGTATGTTGAAGCAGGTGTGCCCTGTGCACATGTGGCGAAATTTGCAGCCGACAATAATTTGCTTAATGCTGAGTTTTTGGCGGGCATTCCCGGCACCATGGGAGGCGCCCTAGCCATGAATGCGGGTGCCTTTGGCGGTGAAACATGGGGACTGGTCAATAAACTGGTTCTGGTTAACCGTCGCGGAGAATTAATGGAGCGAAAGGCAGGTGAATTTGATGTCTCGTATCGTCACGTATTATTGGCGAAGGATGAATGGTTTGTAGCCTGTTACTTGACAATGCCAACGGGTGATAATCAACAAGGCCGAGAAAAAATTCGTGAGTTATTAGCGGCAAGAGCGGCCTCCCAGCCGACTAATAAGCCCAGCTGTGGTTCAGTGTTTAAAAACCCAAGGGGAGATTATGCAGCAAGGCTTATTGAGGTCAGTGGTTTAAAAGGCAAGCAAATGGGAGCCGCACAAGTGTCCACAAAACACGCGAATTTTATTTTAAATACTGGGAATGCAACAGCGAGTGACATTGAACAATTAATGAACCACGTGAAAAAGACTGTACTAGAGCAGCATGGTGTGGATCTGGAAACCGAAGTGCGAGTAATCGGTGAGGTGATGGCTTAATGACAACGGATAACAAACCTACAGTGTTCGGTAAAGTTGCTGTGATGATGGGCGGAGACGCAGCAGAACGTGATATATCCTTGTTGAGTGGCCGCGCAGTTTTACAAGCCTTGCGAGATCAAGGTGTGGATGCTATCGAGTTTGACCCTAAGACGCAGCCTTTAGAACAATTAAAGGTGTTGGCGGTCGACCGTGTGTTTAACATGGTGCATGGCCGTGGTGGGGAAGATGGCTTGTTGCAAGGGGCGCTTGAGCTAGCAGGTATTCCGTATACCGGCAGTGGTGTTTTAGGGTCTGCACTGGGCATGGATAAATTGCGTACAAAAATGTGCTGGTTGGGTGCTGGTATTCCTACTCCAGCATGGCGAATATTAACGGGCAATACCAGCGTTGAACATTGCGCAGAAGCGCTTGGTTTTCCGTTAATGGTTAAGCCGGCTCTAGAGGGATCAAGTCTCGGCATGGCAAAGGCCGATAACTTAGAAGAGTTGCATCAAGCGTATAAAGTGGCAGCAACGTTTGGTTGCGATGTCATAGCCGAACAGTGGGTGCAGGGCGCAGAATATACCGTAGCAATATTAGAGGGGGCAGCATTACCGATTATTCGTTTAGAAACACCCAATAGCTTCTACGATTATGAAGCAAAGTATCAAGCAAGTACGACTCAATACCACTGCCCATGTGGTTTGGCTGTAGAACAAGAAGAGCAGTTTCAATCACTCGCGTTAAATGCATTTAATGTACTGGGCGGCTCAGCATGGGGCCGTGTTGACTTTATGCTAGATGAAAACAATGCTCCGCAACTGTTAGAAATTAACACGGTGCCAGGAATGACAGCGCATAGCCTAGTGCCGATGGCGGCAAAACAAGCGGGCATAAACTTTGAAAGTTTAGTTTGGGCAATATTAGAAACGAGCCTGTGGTCAGAAAGGAAGGCATCATGAGGGCGAAAATATTGGACGCTGCAAAGTCATATCAATGGCTTATTAAACGCGTATTAATACTATTGATTCTATGCGTCTTCGTTTGGCAGGCACAACGCTGGCTAGTACATCCAAACACGTTACCCATTAAGCAAGTGCGGATTGAAGGTGAATTTAAGTATTTATCAACAGAAACGGTTTCTGACGCATTAACAGGGCAAATGAAAGGAAGTTATTTCGGTGTGGATAGCAATGCGATGGTCCAAACATTGGGACAGCTACCTTGGGTGAAAAATGTTAATATTAGGCGCGTATGGCCAGACTTATTGGTTGTGTCCATTCACGAAAAAACGCCTGTTGCTCGCTGGAATAAAACACAATTATTAAGTAGTGAAGGGCAACCTTTCAGGGTAAAAATAAGTGGTGAATTATTGCGCCTACCGAAATTGATGGGTACGAATAAAGTCAGCCAATTAGTTTTAACACAATGCCAGCATATCAATGCCTCTTTGGTCAGGCTGGATTTAAAAGTAAAAACACTCAACTTAGCTCAGCATGGTAGCTGGACGGCTAGCTTAAATAATGGGATGACAATTCATGCCGGTAAGCAATTACCTAATAGTCGAATTGGACATTCATTAACGATCCTAGGGTCGCTCAATAAAGAAATACTAGAGAGCATTGCAAGTATGGATTTGCGGTATCCGAATGGGGTGTCTGTGACATGGAAACAAAACCAGAAGCCGAGCCAATTAAGAGTACTATCAATCGCGCTAAATATGAATAACAACCAGCAAAAGAGCAGTTAATAAAATGAAGAAAAACAATGATAAAAACTTAATTGTTGGACTAGACATAGGCACATCTAAGGTCGCGGCTATTGTGGGTGAAGTGACCCCAGATGGGACAATTGATGTGATCGGGATAGGGTCTAACCGATCGCGTGGTTTGAAGAAAGGTGTGGTCGTCAACTTGGAGTCTACGGTGCACTCTATTCAACGTGCCGTGGAGGAAGCTGAGTTGATGGCGGGCTGCCAAATCAATTCAGTGTACGTAGGCATAGCGGGGAGTCATATTAGTAGCCTGAATTCAAATGGTGTGGTCGCCATACGTGAAAATGAAGTGATTCAGTCAGACATTGAGAGGGTGATTGATTCAGCAAGGGCTGTGGCTATTCCTGCGGACCAGAAAATCCTTCATATTATGCCGCAGGAATTTATAATTGATGGTCAAGAGGGCATCAAAGAGCCTGTTGGAATGGCCGGTATCCGCCTAGAAGCAAAAGTCCATATTGTGACCGGTGCAGTGAGTGCAGCGCAAAATATTATTAAGTGTGTGCGCCGTTGCGGTTTAGAAGTTGACGATATTATTCTAGAGCAGTTGGCATCAAGCAGCTCGGTATTAATGGATGATGAAAAAGAACTGGGCGTTTGCTTGGTTGATATTGGAGGTGGAACTGCCGATATAGCCGTTTTTTGTGACGGGTTTATTCGCCATACAGCTGTTATTCCAATTGCTGGTGATCAAGTAACAAATGATATTGCTGTGGCTTTACGAACACCCACACAATCAGCAGATGATATTAAATTAAAATATGCCTGTGCACTGACCCAGTTGGTGCAGCAAGATGAAATGATAGATGTGCCGAGCATTGGTGATCGCCCAACAAGAAAAATTTCACGGGCTAACTTGGCTGAAATAATAGAACCTCGCTATGAAGAACTGATGATGCTTATTCAAGCAGAGTTGAGACGTAGTGGGTATGAAGACTTAGTGGCAGCGGGTGTCGTGTTAACTGGTGGTAGTGCAAAAGTAGAAGGGTTGGTTGAGCTGGCTGAAGAAGTCTTTCATATGCCTGTGCGTCTAGGTGCGCCGCAATATGTGTCGGGATTAAGCGATGTGGTCAGGAACCCCATCTATGCAACTGGGGTTGGTTTGCTGTTATTCGGTCAGCAAAATAGAGTGGAGAATGGCGGGGAAGACCAAGGTAATTTCCATGCTATGTGGGAAAAGATGAAAAGTTGGTTTCAAGGTAATTTTTAGTCATAAATATTGTTTAATAAATTTAAGTTAAAAAAATAAGGGGAAAATCATGTTTGAATTAATGGATGCACACTCGCAAAACGCAGTGATAAAAGTTATTGGTGTTGGTGGCGGTGGCGGTAATGCAGTTAATCATATGCTAACTAGCGAAATTGATGGAGTAGAGTTTATCTGTGCCAATACTGATGCACAGGCACTTAAAAACTCATCGGCTAAAACAGTTTTGCAATTAGGCCATAATCACACTAAAGGCTTAGGGGCCGGTGCTAACCCAGAGGTAGGCCGTCAAGCGGCATTGGAAGATAGAGAGCGCATTCAAGAAGTTTTAACCGGTGCGGATATGGTATTTATTACCGCAGGAATGGGTGGTGGTACGGGAACAGGCGCAGCGCCAATTGTGGCTGAAATAGCAAAAGAAATGGGCGTGTTAACGGTAGCTGTTGTGACTAAGCCGTTTCCATTTGAAGGTAAAAAACGCTTGTTAATAGCTGATAATGGTATTGTGGAGTTGGGTCACCATGTTGATTCGCTGATTACTATCCCCAATGAAAAGCTATTACATGTATTAGGTAAAGAAATGAGCCTGTTAAATGCGTTTAAAGCAGCTAATGATGTCTTATTAGGTGCAGTACAGGGCATTGCTGAACTGATTACCCGACCTGGTCTCATTAACGTGGATTTCGCTGATGTTAAAACAGTGATGTCAGAAATGGGTGATGCCATGATGGGAACAGGAAGTGCGCGAGGCGAAGGCCGAGCACGAGAAGCTGCAGAAGCTGCTATCCATAGCCCGCTACTTGAAGATATTAATGTTCAAGGAGCGCGAGGAATATTAGTTAATATTACCGCTGGGCTGGATATGTCCATTGGTGAGTTTGAAGAAGTTGGTCAAGCAATAAGGGATTTTGCATCGGATGAAGCAAATGTTGTCGTAGGTACAGTTATTGACCCTGATTTGGCTGACGAAATGCGAGTGACCGTTGTAGCAACCGGGCTGAATCAGAAAAAAGCAGAGACTCAAAACTCCGTTACTCCTATTATTCAAGTGACTAAAGACCCAGTTAAAGTCATGAACATAAAAGATGAGGATTTTGATATCCCAACCATTATGCGTGAAAAAGCAACTGAAGACAGCGCTAAGAAAGGAGCGGGTTTAGATGATAAAACATTGGATCCAGCTTATTTAGATATTCCTGCTTTTTTAAGGCGACAAGCGGACTAAAGAATAGGGTCGCCTTTGCTCCCCCTTTGTAAGGGCGACTTTTTTTAAAAACCAAAAAACAGGGTTTTTATTAAATGCTTCGAATATGTTAATATGCCGCGAGAAAACGGATAAGTAACTCAATAAAACTAGCTTGGAGACTTTTAATGATTAAACAACGGACACTTAAGAATGTGATTCGTGCCACGGGCGTAGGTCTACACAGTGGCGAGAAAGTCTACCTAACGTTACGCCCTGCTGGTATTAACGAGGGGATTGTCTTTAGACGCATTGACTTTGATGAACCCGTTATTATCCCTGCAAAAGCAGAAAACGTAGGTGATACCCAACTCTCAACTACGCTCATTCAAGATGGCGTAAGAGTTTCAACAGTAGAGCATTTATTATCGGCTATTGCCGGTTTAGGGATTGATAATATATTTATTGACCTGAGCGCAGCTGAAGTGCCTATTATGGATGGAAGTGCCGGCCCCTTTGTTTTTTTGCTTCAATCAGCGGGCATTGAAGAGCAAAATGCTGCAAAACGTTATATTCGAATTAAAAAGGAAGTCCGTGTCTCTAGTGGTGATAAATGGGCAAGCTTCGTGCCTTTTGAAGGTTTTAAAGTTGGTTTTAGTATTGAGTTTGAACACCCTGTTTTTAAATCACGCGTTCAAGAAGCAAGCATAGACTTCTCTTCAACATCATTTGTTAAAGAAATAAGCCGCGCACGAACCTTTGGCTTTATGAAGGATATTGAAATGTTACGCCAGAGGAACCTTGCACTCGGTGGTAGTATGGACAATGCCATTGTCATTGATGATTTTCGTGTGCTTAATGAAGATGGCTTGCGTTATGACGATGAATTTGTAAAGCACAAAATTTTAGATGCTATTGGTGACTTGTACTTATTAGGGCATAGTCTTATTGGCGAGTTCAAAGGCCATAAATCGGGGCACGAACTTAATAATCAACTGTTAAGAGAGTTACTCACGCAGGTTGATGCGTGGGAAGAAGTGACATTTGAAGAAAACGATGCGTTCCCTATTTCCTATATGGAACCACTTGCCGCTCAAATTTAAGGTTTTATCGGCGGTTTACCCAACGCTTTAATCAGTTTATTCATTGCGAGACTCAGTGAGTCCGCCGAATCAGCTGGGTTAGCGCTAGATAAAACGTTAAGTGTGGTACGAGAGGGTGTATTGGGGAGCTTCAGCTGTTTGGTTGTTTGTGATGGGCGAACTTTAACCGTTAAAATACGAACCTCATCCCCTAAATGTTCTGATAGGGCTGCTAAAATAATCAAACGCATATAAAGCAATTTTGAGGCCCAAATTGAAGAGTCGGTTGAGAGCGTGGCTTTATTAGACCGGACCGTCACATGCAAACAATGCTGAGCTAGACCAGCGTCAAGAGTTTCTTTAACGACCTGTAGAAGCTTTTGTTGAGCAGATAATGCCTGTTGAATATGCTGTAAACTACCTAGTCGTGCGATATTGTGTTTGAATGGACGTTTGAACATAATAATAAGAACAACAATCAATTGAATAATATGCAAATTATACTGCTAACAAAGGGTCAAAAGAAAACAGTTACCCTATCGCCCCCCAAAATTAAAAAAGTGGTGATTATAAGCCTTTTTTGCTTATCCATAACAGCGACACTTTTTACAATATTACTGCCAAAAGACGTAGAGGGTTCGTCCGCTGCTGCAATGCTTCTAACAGAGCTAAACCTTCAGCGTACTATGTTGAGTCGCATGCAAGAGAAAAATCAAAACACCTTAGACAGTGTTGCTATACGGGTTGGTCAAATGCAGGCGCAACTAACACGGTTGAATGCTTTGGGTGAACACTTAACCAAAAAATCAAAATTAAGCCAAGCAGAGTTTAACTTTAATGAACCTGTCGCCTTAGGTGGGATAGCTTTAAGCAACAACGCTGAAAGCTTTTCTAGTGCTCAACTATTACAAGATATTGACATGTTAGACAGGGAGCTTGCCTTTCGAGGAAAGCAGCTATCTTTGCTTGAAGGCTTTTTAAGCAGTAAAGAATTGGCTCAGCAAATTCGACCAGCTGGATTGCCTGTTGAGAAGGGATGGCTGTCGTCATACTTTGGGTATAGAGCGGATCCATTTACAGGCAAGAGAGCGTTTCATCATGGTGTTGATATAGCGGGAAAAGAAGGTACTAACGTGCTAGCAACTGCGTCGGGCCTAGTGGTTTGGTCAGGTAAGCGCAATGGCTATGGGCAGCTTGTCGAGATTGACCATGGCGATGGTTATATAACACGTTATGGGCATAACAAAGAAATCCTCGTCAGCAAAGGCGATACGGTTAAACAAAATACAACCATTGCTAAAATGGGGTCCACGGGACGCTCAACAGGTCCGCATGTGCATTTTGAGGTGTTACGGCATGGCAAAAAAGTCAATCCTAGAAAATACCTTTATAGCGCACGATACATAAATTGATGGTTCAAAATGCCAGTTTTGGCGCAATTTAAGGTATGATTCTGCCTTTCGTTTTTAATAAAAATATCGACAATGATATCCAATATTGTAAAAAAACTTTTTGGTAGCCGAAATGACAGGCTAGTTAAAGCTAAGCAGAAAACAGTTGCAAATATAAACCGTGTTGAGGCAAGTGTTAAAGCGCTAAGTGACACGGACTTAAAAGAAAAAACAGGCGAATTTCGCTCACGTTTAGCCAATGGCGAAACACTTGAAGCACTCATTCCAGAAGCTTTTTCCGTCGTAAGAGAAGCCAGTATCCGGACATTAGGCATGCGCCATTTCGATGTTCAGATGATCGGTGGAATGGTACTTAACGATGGGCGAATTGCCGAAATGAAAACGGGTGAGGGTAAAACCTTAGTGGCTACCTTAGCGGCTTACCTAAATGCCTTATCTGGAAAGGGCGTACATCTGATTACCGTCAACGACTACTTGGCCGAGCGAGATGCTAAGTGGATGGGGCAGCTGTTTAGCTTTTTAGGCCTAACGACGGGTGTTATTGCTAACTCAATGACCCCAGATCAAAGGCGGGAAGCCTACGCGGCAGACATTACTTATGGGACCAACAACGAATTTGGTTTTGACTATCTACGCGATAATATGGCCTTTAGTAATGAAGATAAAGTACAGCGCGGGTTACACTATGCCATTATTGATGAAGTTGACTCAATTCTTATTGACGAGGCCAGAACGCCATTAATTATTTCTGGCCCAACAGAAGATAAAAGTGAGCTATACCTTCAACTCAACACCATTATCAAAGACCTAGGTATAGAGCTTGAAGGAGAAGAGGGCGACTATACAATTGATGAAAAAACAAAACAGGCCCATTTAACAGAGCTAGGTCACGAAAAAATTGAACAGCTTTTAACCAAAGCGGGTTTACTCAGTGAGAACGAAAGTTTATATGATGCAGGCAATATTGGCCTAATGCATCATGTTTATGCAGCCCTTCGTGCTCAAGCGTTATATCAAAAAGATGTCGACTATATTATTCAAGATGGCCAAGTGGTTATTGTTGATGAATTTACCGGTAGAACCATGCCTGGAAGGCGTTGGGGAGAGGGCTTACACCAAGCGATAGAAGCTAAAGAAGGCGTGGTTATTCAAAGCGAAAACCAAACCATGGCATCCATCACTTTTCAAAACTACTTCCGGATGTATAAAAAGCTGTCCGGTATGACAGGGACGGCAGATACAGAGGCTTTTGAGTTTCAGCAAATTTATGCCTTAGAAGTTATCGTTATTCCAACACACCGGGGTATGGCACGGGATGACCAAGGGGATTTGGTTTATTTAACCTCAAAAGAGAAATACGATGCAGTGGTTGCTGACATTGTGGATTGCCATAAACGGCAACAGCCTGTGTTAGTTGGAACAACGTCTATCGAGGTGTCAGAATATTTATCTAAGAATTTGCGTGAAAAGAAAGTGCCCCACGAAGTACTTAATGCTAAACAGCATGAAAGAGAGGCGCAGATTATTACTAATGCTGGTGCATTAGGTGCGGTTACTATTGCCACTAATATGGCTGGTCGTGGGACAGATATTGTACTGGGCGGCAAAAGTGAGGAAATAACGGAAGAATGGGAACAAAAGCATTCAGCAGTTATTAATACAGGTGGCTTGCGAGTTATAGGCACAGAACGACACGAATCGAGGCGAATTGATAACCAGCTTAGAGGACGTTCAGGGCGACAAGGTGATCCAGGGGCTAGTCGCTTTTACTTGTCGTTAGAAGATGATTTAATGCGGATTTTTGCCTCTGAGCGTGTGTCTGGTTTAATGCAAAAGTTAGGCTTGGAGAATGGAGAGTCTATCGAGCATCCGTGGGTCAGTAAAGCGATTGAAAATGCGCAACGTAAAGTGGAAGGGCATAACTTCGATACGCGTAAACAACTCCTGCAATACGATGATGTTGCCAATGATCAACGCCGTGTTATTTACGAGCAAAGAAACGACATCATGAATGCAGACGACATTGCAGACATGATTAGCTCAATTCGTGACGACGTAGTGGCCCAATTAATAGCAGAATATATTCCTTTGCAATCAATGGATGAACAATGGGATATTGATGGCTTACAAATAGCGTTAGAAGATGAGTTTAATTGCAAAATTAATATCAATGAGCGGCTTAAAGACGATCATCATTTGAGTGAAGATGGAATTCATGAACTGGTTTTATCTGCTATCAGTAATGATTATGCCCAAAAAGAAACCATAGCTGGAACAGAGGTGCTGAGGCACTTTGAAAAATCCGTTATGCTGCAAACTCTTGATGGCTTATGGCGTGATCACTTAGGTGCTATGGATCACTTAAGGCAAGGGATTCATTTGCGCGGTTATGCACAAAAAGACCCTAAGCAGGAATACAAGCGAGAAGCATTTGAAATGTTTACTGCCATGTTAGATGCTCTAAAACGTGAAGTTGTGATGGTTGTTACTAAAGTTCAGGTTCGTGCCGAAGAAGATGTTCAAGCCATCGATGAGCAGCGTCGTGTTAAGCAGGAAATGGAGTTTAAGCATGCAGAGGCAAACTCATTAGCGACTGAAAAGAAACAAGATAAAGAACAACCCTTTAAGCGCAGTAATAAAAAAGTAGGTCGAAATGATGCTTGCCCTTGTGGGTCAGGTAAAAAGTTTAAACAATGCCATGGAAAATTGCAGTAGCCTTAGGAGTTAGATATGCCAGTTGCTGATGCCGATAAACTAGAATTACAAGCCATCAAAGGTATTCGTATTGGTACTGCATTAGCTGGTATTCGGCAAAACGAGCGAGATGATATAGTCGTTTTTGAACTGAGTGAAAAAACAAATTTAGCGGCTACCTTTACTAAAAATAAGTTCTGCGCGGCCCCTGTTATGGTTGCTAAAGAGCATATAGAAGTGGATCGACCACGTTACCTTTTGATTAACTCTGGGAATGCTAATGCTGGGTTAGGAAGACTTGGCATAGACGTGGCACAAAAGAGTTGTGAAGGCTTAGCGGCTTTAACAAAAATAGAAAAATCTGGCGTATTACCCTTTTCAACGGGTGTTATTGGTGAACCGTTGCCGCTGGATAAACTTCTTGTAGCTTTACCAGCAGCGCTGATGTCGTTAAGTGAAAATAATTGGGGTAAAGCCGCAAAAGGCATCTTAACCACGGATACGTGCACAAAAGGCTGCACTCGTCAGTTTGAATTAGACGGAGTTACAGCAACAATAACAGGCATTGCAAAGGGCTCAGGCATGATTAAGCCGGACATGGCTACTATGCTTGCTTATATAGCAACAGATCTAGCAATCAGCCAGCACGTCTTACAAGGGCTGCTTAAACAAGCAGTCGATTTGTCGTTTAACAGCATTACGGTTGATGGAGACACCTCCACCAACGATGCAGCTATCTTAATGGCGACCAATGAGTTGGATATTAAACTTATCAAGTCGTCAGATGACCCGCGGTGTGACACCATTTTGACCGAGCTGATCAATGTTTGCTGCTACCTAGCTGAGGCCATTGTGAAGGATGGTGAGGGCGCGACAAAGCTAATTAAAATTCAGGTGAATCATGCGGCTAACTTGTCTGAGGCAAGAGAAGTGGCTTATACAGTGGCGCATTCACCATTGGTTAAAACAGCTTTTTTTGCATCCGACCCTAATTGGGGACGAATTTTAGCCGCTGTCGGTCGTGCTAACGTTAAGCAATTGAATGTTGATGCCATTTCTATTTACTTGGCTGATACGTGCATTGTGAAAAATGGCATGCGTGATAGCCGCTATACTGAAGAGCAAGGCCAAGCCATTATGAACCAACAAGAAATATTGCTCACAATTGACCTTGCTCAAGGCGATGCGAGTACGACCATTTTAAGCTGTGACTTATCGTATGATTACGTCAAAATTAATGCAGAATACCGTTCTTAGCACTTAGCGATCTTCACGTATGGCGATTAACCATAATGCCAAACCTTTAACCGTCGTAGTTGCTGTTATCCAAAATGAGCACGGTCAGGTACTTATTAGCCAACGAGCAAAACATGCTCACCAGGGAGGGCTTTGGGAGTTTCCCGGTGGGAAGGTAGAGCAGGCTGAAAGCTCACAACACGCCTTACGCCGTGAATTGTTAGAAGAAGTGAACATTAGCATAGAGTCTGCCAAGCCTCTGCTTAAAATTAACCACCATTACCCTGACCTTTTTGTGTGCCTAGATGTTTACTCTGTTACACACTATCAGGGTGAAGCAATGGGTATGGAAGGGCAAGCCATAAAATGGGTCGATATTAGCCATTTGGAAAACCTAGCGTTTCCAATGGCCAATAAAGCCATTATAAAATCATTAATGCTGCCTCGTTATTACCCCATTGTCGATGAGAGTATTGGCTCAGCAGACCAAATGCTTGCACACTTAATGGGGCTTATTGAACAAGGCTATAGCATGATCCAATGGCGGGCGAAATCACTTGATACTAGAGCTTACAAGGCGATCACGAAAAAAGCCTTAGTACTCAGCCGTGAAAGAAATGTCACCTTGTTTTTAAATACATCAATAGACATGGCTATGGCATTGTCAGCGCAAGCGGTTCATTTAAACACGCAGACCATTAAAAACTTAACGGCTGACCTGCCAGAAAATATGTTGTATGCCGCTTCTTGCCATAGTGGTGAGGACATCAAGCAGGCGCATAGCTTAGGAGCATTGTTTGCAGTTTTGTCGCCAGTTTGTCGAACAGAATCGCACCCAGAAGCGCGTGCGCTTGGTTGGGTAAATTTTGGGTCAATGGCTGGCAAACTCGCAATGCCAATATTTGCTCTAGGTGGTCTGGCGTTGACTGACCTTGAGACAGCCGTGATGAATAACGGCTATGGTATATCGGGTATTCGGGGGTTTTTAACGAAGGTTAGTGACTGAACGGCTGATCGTCATTGATGGGGTAGGTGTCTTCACCAGCAATGGTGTTTTTTTCGGATGCCCAATCACCCAAATCGATTAATTTACAACGGTCAGAGCAAAAAGGTTTAAAGCTTGAGTGGGCGTTCCATACAACATCATGGTTACAGGTAGGGCATTTAACGTTTAGTGTCATGGCATTATAGTTGGCAAATATGTAAGGTGAAATCAATGTTATCGCTTACTTGGGTGGCTCTTTCAGTTTCGCTTGGTTGCATAAAGCGGACGCTAAACCGGTGTTTGCCACCGCTAATTTCTGCAAAAGCAAAAATACTGCTGGCAAGCGACACGCGAAGCAACTGAACAGCTTGGCTTGAATTTAATGCTTGCTGATAAAAGCCTGAGGTCGCTATTTTAGTAATAGGGGTGGAGCTAAAGCGAATAAATTGCAAAAGCAGCGAAATAGATTCCTTAATGGGTTGTAAATTCTCGCTCCAATTGTGAATTTGCTGACGGCGAGTTTCAACGGGTTGGTTAAGCCAAAAGTGATAGGAAGGCAGGTCAAAATCACATGTCCCACCTGGAATACTGCTGCGTTGCGCCAAACTTTTTAATAATTGAATGTTAGATGCTTGTTGATCAATTCGGCCTTCAAAGGCAGTTAGCTTTCGATTTAATAGCGTTAGTTGAGCAATGCTTTCCTGTAATTTTTTTCTATCAACATGAGGGTTTTGAGTAAAAATAACTAAATGTTTAATGTGTCGTTCAATCTCTTTAGTAATTTCGTTTCTAAGGTCAGATCGGCCTGCAATATTTAAAATATCAAGCAGACAGCCAAGTTCAGCCCTGTTTTGGTAAGGGGTATCCTGTTGTGCAAAGTGCTGCATCTGAAAAAACAAGTCCTCTAACCTAAGAAAGGTGCGGACTCGCTCACTAAGAGGTAATTCGTAGGTAATTATTTCAGACACGCGGGGTAGATGTTGCGATAAAAGGTTATTTTGCAGGATATTTTATATTTTTGCCAGTGCTCATTCGGCTGTAGTGTCGGTGAAGTTTTTCAACACCTTCTTTTAAGTGATCTAATGAACGGTCATTACGGATAACATCATCAGCATTTTGCAACCTATACGCACGTGAACACTGGCTTTTCATAATAGCGTCAATGGTACTGTTGCTGAGGTTATCTCGTTCCTTAACTCGCCCAACTTGAAGCGCCTCTGGGCAGTCAATCACTAAAATACGCTCAACATTTACCTGGTGGCCAGTTTCAAATAATAATGGAATACTAAGGATGCCATAAGGCGAGTTTTCTAAGGCCAGTTCCTGGTGCATGGCTTTAAAAATAGGCGGGTGCATTATCTTTTCTAGGCTTGCTTTGGCGATTGGGTTATGAAAAATATGTTGCCGTAAATAAGCGCGGTCAAGTGAACCATTAACAGTTAAAACAGCTGGGCCAAATGTAGCCACAATAGCTGCTAAAGTTGGCTGGCCCGGTTCTACTATTGCATGGGCGATGTCGTCAGCATCAATAACAGGAACAGACCATTCTTGAAAGAAACGCGTAACGGTTGATTTACCGCAACCAATTCCACCTGTTAAACCAACAACCAGCACAGGGTTATAAGCCGGAAAAAGCTAGGTACCAGCCATTAATTTTCGGGCCATAAAATAAAGCGATTATGGCAGCAAAAGATAAGTAAGGCCCAAAGGGTATGGCAATATTTTTATTGTGTCGTTTAAAGACGATGAGCAATATGCCAAGCACTGCACCAATAAAAGCGGAGAGCATAATCACTAAGGGCAATATTTGCCAGCCCAAAAAAGCCCCAATAGCGGCTAAAAGCTTAAAGTCGCCATGGCCCATGCCTTCTTTGCCAGTTAATATTTTAAATAGCCAATACACAGACCATAAGCTTAAATAACCCGCTAGGGCACCGATAATGGCATCTGTTGGTGACACAAAAACATTAAAAAGGCTGGCAAAAAGCCCAAGCCACAATAAGGGTAAAGTAATATTGTCTGGTAAAAGTTGTGTATCAAAATCAATTAAGCTTAAACAAATTAACACCCAAACAAATACTAGAGCATAAATTGTTTGAACGTTAATGCCAAAGTGAAAAGCCGTTGCCACTGATAAGCTAGCGGTAACCACTTCAATAATAGGATAACGAATGGAAATGGATGCCTTGCAGTGCTTACAGCGACCTTTCAAGAAAAGGTAGCTTAGAACTGGAATATTTTCCTTAGCACTAATAATATGCTGGCAGGAAGGGCAGCGTGAACGAGGCTGGGATAAGTTAAACGCTTCCTTGGGTGTATCGACATCGCTGTCTGGCTCTAAAAAAACCTGGCATTCGTAACGCCAAGATCGTTGCATCATGACGGGTAAACGGTAGATGACGACGTTCAAAAAGCTGCCAACTAATAGCCCTAAAAGGGCTATTGATGTCAGGAAAAAAAGGGTGTTTTGCTCCAGCAGTTGAATAATTTGCATGCAATAAAGGTAGCTGTGGAAATGATTAAAAAACTGAGCCCATCATGAAAATAGGCAAGTACATTGCAACAATAAGTCCACCTACTAATATGCCTAGAATAGCCATAATCATTGGTTCAATTAAGCTGCTTAGCGAGTCCACAGCATTATCAACTTCCTCTTCATAAAAATCAGCTACTTTTGCCAACATGGACTCAACAGAGCCCGCTTCTTCTCCAATAGCAACCATTTGAACAACCATGTGTGGAAAAAGGCCAGCGTTTTTCATGGTCTGTTGCAGCTGAACGCCCGTCGCTACTTGCTCTCGCATTTGTAAAACCATTTCAGAATATACGATGTTACCGGTGGCGCCAGCAACAGATTCCAATGCTTCTACTAATGGAACACCAGCAGCCGACATGGTAGACAGTGTGCGAGCAAAGCGAGCAATAGCCGCCTTATTCATAATATCACCGATAATAGGTAACTTAAGCACCATTCGGTCAATAAAATGATTGAACTTTCGAGAGCGCTTTTTCACTTGCATTATCCCAAAAACAACACCACCAATAATACCAAAGACAACCCACCAAGACTCTTGCATATACTCTGATAGCTCAACAACCATTTGAGTAAAGGCAGGTAAATCTGCTCCAAAGCCACTAAATAAACTTTCAAACTGTGGTACAACGAACATAAGCAAAATAGTTGTAACGATTAAGGCAATAACCAGTACAGCAATAGGGTAAGTTAACGCTTTTTTTATTTTAGCCTTAATGCTTTCAGTTTTTTCTTTGTACTCAGCGATTTTATTAAGAAGCTCTTCTAAAATACCGGCATGCTCACCCGCTTGTACTAAGTTACAAAACAGCTCATCAAACTGTAACGGAAACTTGTTTAATCCTTCGTTTAGCGTAGAACCGCCTTCAACATCCGCTTTAATGGTGGCAAGCATGTCTTGCATAGCTGGCTTTTCATGGCCCTTGCCAATAATATCAAAGGCCTGAACAAGCGGAATACCAGCACCCATCATGGTAGCCAACTGGCGACTGAAGATAGCAATATCCTTAGGCACAATGGGCTTTTGGCCAAAGCTGCCTAATAAGTCTTTAGGTTTTTTCTTAACCTTTATCGGCCGAATGCCCTGTCTGCGCAATTCAGCCTTAACGATGGCCTCGGATCGGGCGCTAATTTCACCTTTGTTCCTATTGCCTTTATTGTCAGTTCCTTCCCATAGAAATATAATTTTTGCTGAGGTTGCGGCCATAATATTTAGTCTTTAGTTATTCGGTTAATTTCTTCAATACTGGTTGTACCAGCCCTGATTTTTTGAAGACCAGATTCTCTTAACGTTAAAATACCTTCTTTTTCCGACTGCTCTTCAAGTTCTTTAGTGGTGCCATTAGCAATAATGATTTTTTCCATCGCCTCAGAGACAGGCATGACTTGAAAGATACCCACGCGCCCTTTATAGCCACCTGCGCAATTATTGCAACCAACGGCCTTATAGGTAACAAGGCCATCTAGTTCCTCTTCACTAAACCCCTCCTCTATTAGTGTTTTAGCGGGGAGCTCTTCTTGCTGCTTACAACTAGGGCAAAGCTTTCTGGCTAATCGCTGGGCCATGATTAATAGAACAGCAGAGGCAACATTGTAAGGAGGGATACCCATTTGATTTAAACGGTTAAGTGTTTGAGGGGCATCGTTTGTATGAAGGGTTGATAAGACTAAATGCCCTGTTTGGGCTGCCTTAACAGAAATTTCAGCTGTCTCTAAGTCTCGAATCTCCCCTACCATGATAATATCAGGATCCTGACGCAAAAAAGCGCGCAGAGCAGTGGCGAATGATAAGCCTGTTTTAGGGTTAACATTCACTTGATTAATACCGGCGACAGTAATCTCAACGGGGTCTTCTGCGGTTGAAATATTAATATCATCAGAATTTAAAAGGTTAAGGGCAGTATACAAGGTGACCGTTTTACCGCTGCCTGTTGGCCCGGTTACAAGAATCATTCCATAGGGTTTTTTAATTGCCTCAAGAAAGTTTTCCCTTTGCTCAGGTTCAAAGCCAAGCTGCTCAATACCGACCTGTGCACTGGTCGGATCTAAAATTCGTAACACTATTTTTTCGCCATATAAGGTTGGGCAGGTGTTAACACGAAAATCAATGGCTCTGTTTTTAGATATAGCCATTTTAATACGGCCATCCTGGGGGATTCGCCGCTCAGAAATATTCATGCGAGACATGACCTTTATACGAGAAGTCAGCTTATTAGCTATGTTCATTGGAGGCGATGCAACTTCTTTAAGAATACCATCTTGACGAGTCCGTATCCTAAACCGTTTTTCATAGGGTTCAAAGTGAATGTCTGATACGCCTTTTTTAATGGCATCAAGTAATATCTTATTAACGAAGCGAACCACAGGGGCGTCATCAATATCGCTGTCTAAATCATCTTGTACAGCAGTGCTGTCCTCATCTTCAAAATCAATATTGTCTAAGTCTTCATCCATCAAGTCGCCCATGGATGTATCCTCATCATCCATGGCTTGTTCAATAACATTAGACAGCTTATCTTCTTCAACAAGAATAGCTTCAGTACTCATCCTTGTTTGAAACTTTATTTCATCAAGCGCTTGAAGGTTGGTGGGGTCCGAAACGGCAACAAATAGCTTGTTTCCACGCTTAAAGATAGGCAAGGCATGATGCTTCCTAATGAGCTTTTCATCAACCAGACCTCTGGGGATAAGCGCAGTATTAAGAGCATTAATGTCAAAAAGAGGAACACCAAACTCTTCCGAAGCAGTCAATGCAATCGTTTGGCTGGCTAAAACTTGTTTCTCAACAAGGTGAGTTACCAAGGGTTTTTTACTATTATTAGCCTCAGTTAGGTGCTTTCGCACAGCCTCTTCGGTAATTAAACCGTCTAAAACAAGTCGCCGAGCTAAGCCACCTATGTAAATTCTATCGCTGGGTACGGCCATGTTAAATTAAGTGAATCCTTTTACTGAGTGGTTTTTTACGAGTACCTCTAATAATAATGGAAAAGTCTACTCGTTGCAGTAGTTTAAAGACATAAATAGCGTCGTATTGGTATTTAGTTAACATAATGAGGTTGATATATGTTGAAGGCAGTTATACTTGAATGTAGGGCCTAACAGGGACTCCCTGATTTTCCGATGGTTACTTTCTAGCAACAATAACCATCTGGTGACAATGGAAAGGGTCAATTTTCTCTAGGGCAGGTTGCATGAAATTAGGAAAGGGGTAAAGGCCAAAGCCATGTCCTTTTACGTCTTTAAAACCAAGTGTTTTGATATAAGACATTAACACCCGGTAGCTGAAAACGACTAAGTGACGATGGATAGGTGTGTCTGTTTCAGTGTCAGGAACTAAGCCTTCACTGCTGACCTTAAATAGCTCTTCTTGGGCTAACAGTTGGTCTGAATCGGGGTGTGGCCCACTTGATGGCATTTTGCCCGTCAAGATAAGAGCAGCTGTAAAAAAAGTACTGATATTGGGTGTAAGAATAACCAGTGTACCGCCTTCATTTAATACGCGATGTGTTTCTCGTAAAAACTGACAGGGGTTTAATAGGTGCTCAAGAACAGATAAGCCATACACACAATCAAAACTATTATCATCAAAAGGAAGCGGCTTGTTAAGATCGCCTTGCTTAACATTAAGACCCTTTTGTTGAGCCTCGATGGTTAAATCGTGATTCCATTCAATACCGTGATAATGATCCTGCTCTAGTCCTGCTATTGCGTGTAAAGTGTCATACTTGTAACCATTATGTGCGCCGCAATCTAAACATGTCGATTTTGTTGCTTTAAGGGCATTTGCCATTTCAGTATGAGCAAGGGAATAGGCTTCCTCCATAGTTCTTTGATAGAGACTTTTGAAGTATTTGTGGAGCATGTTTTAAATTCCTTTTAGTCAGTAATGAAATATTGTAATTGAAAAGGGATGCTAAAGAACCCGCTTCGTATAACGACTCTATATTCAGTGATTTAATCGACCGGCCAAGCTGATAGTAAATGTCAAAAACGATCAATAAACATATTAAGGGTAACGTAAATATGAAAATCACAGTGGTTGGTGCTGGTTATGTAGGTTTGTCAAATGCCGTTTTTTAGCGCAATATAATACCGTAACGCTGCTTGATGTTGATGCGTGTAAAGTTAGTAGCGTTAATAATAAACAGTCACCCATCGACGATGCTGATATCTATGAGTTTTTGCAACATAAACAATTAGACTTAATCGCTATGATCGAGAAACTAAGGGCTTATCAATAGGCTGATTTTGTTATTGTTGCCACACCCACGGATTACGACCCCGTTGATAATTACTTCGATACGCGTTCAGTAGAAAATGTCGCTCAAGAAGCTCTAAAAGTTACCCTCAATGCAACTCTTGTTATTAAATCAACCGTACCCGTTGGCTTTACCAATAAGCTAAAGCATACTCTAAATAACGAAAATATTATTTTCTCACCTAAGTTTTTTGGGGGGGAGGCTCAGCGCTGCATGATAATTTTACCCCTCGCGCATTACTATGTTATTGCACAAAAAACATATTGCGCAATACGCAACATAAAGCTTAAGATAACAACATGATTAAAAGCTTTAAACATAGCGGATTAGAACTGTTTTTCATAACGGGAAAAAAGTCAGGTATTCAACCTGAACAGGCAAAGAAAATCCGTAACAGGCTTTCATTTTTACACGCTGCTGTTGAATTATCTGATATGGATAAGCCCGGCTTTAAACTGCATGAGTTAAAAGGTGATAAGAAAGGGCTTCATTCAGTTGTTATTTCAGGTAATTGGCGCATTGTGTTTAAGTTTGAACATGGTCATGCATGTGTTGTGAATTACCAAGATTACCAATAGGAGAATAATGATAACGATAGAGCAGTTTAACCCACCTCACCCTGGTGAGCTTATACATGAGACATACATTGAGCCTTTTCATGACATAACCGGTAATAAAATAGCCGATAGTTTAGGGGTGGCTCATAGTACGTTTAATCGTATTCTAAATGGCAAGTCTCGTATCACACCTGAAATGGCTGTTAGGCTTTCTTGTGTTCTTGGTGGAACAGATCAAAGCTGGTTAAATTTACAAGCCCATTATGACTTAGGTATAGCGCGTTCAGTGGTTAAAACTAATAAACTAAAACCTATTCACTTTGAATTGGCAGTTGCTTAAGCTGAATTCACCTTGAATAAGGGCTAATAGGTACTAAGATGAGAATGACCGAGAATGATCAAAAAAATATATTAGAGACAGCGCATAATTGTTTTGGTAAGTATGCACAAGTCTAAGTAATCCCCCCCCATTAAATAGCCGGGGTGGGTTACAAGCAAGACTCGATCCCGTGCCCTTATTTTAAGTAAAAAGAAATAATGACAAAAATACTGCATATATGCCCACTGGATAAATTCATCCCACCATTTGTTGACTTTATAGAGCAGAATTTTACGTTTTCTAAACATGAGTTTAGAGTCTTTGGCAAAGCGGGAGCATACTACTTAAAGCCGCGTCCAAACATACATATCGCTAAAAGAGGTTTCTTGGGTAGGGTTAAAGCCTATAGTCAGCTGATAATTTCAATGCATCAGGCTAAAAAGATTATTTTACATAGCCTGTTTATTCCGCCAGTCGTAAAAATTCTCTGGGCCATGCCGTGGCTTTTAAAAAAATGTTATTGGGTAATGTGGGGTGGGGACTTGTATGTTTATTCGCTAGGTGAAAAGAATAAAGAATGGAAAAGAAGTGAGTTTTTTCGTCGGCCTGTAATAAATCGTATGGGGTATTTTGTTTCCTATATCTATGGTGATTATGAGTATGCTCAAGAGTGGTATAGCGCAAAAGGTCAATATAAAGAATGCCTTATGTATCCTAGTAATTTATATGTAAATCACCCTATCGAAGAGAAAAAGCATGATGCTGTTAATATTTTAGTGGGCAACTCTGCGGACCCATTAAATAATCATATTGAAATATTCGAAAAGCTAGAAAAATATAAAAATGACCAAATTAATATTTATGTCCCTTTGTCGTATGGGAATAAAAACAATGCTGAAATCATTTTTAAAGAAGGAGTGAAGCGTTTTGGGGATAAATTTAAGCCATTAGTTGAGTATTTACTACTTGAAGAGTACGTGGAGTTATTATCGAAAATTGATGTAGCTATTTTTAACCATAAGCGACAACAAGCAATGGGGAATATAATCACGTTATTAGGGTTGGGGGTGAAGGTTTACATGAGGAGTGATGTAACGCAGTGGTCATTTTTTGAGAAGCATGAAATAAAGGTGTTTGATATTAAAGGCTTTAACCTTAAGCTTCAAGATGGAGCTGTGAAAAAGAGTAACGAAGATAAAGTGAGGAGCCTCTTTTCATTTGCTATGTATAAAAAACAGCTTGAAGAACTTTTTCATTAATGTACTTATTTGATAGATTAACTAGTGAGAGAAACTTGGTATGAGGAAAATTGCTTTTTACCTTATGAATTCTAAAGGCTATTTTGTTCTTGAGCGGTTTGTTGCTACGTTTGGTTGTGAAGCAATTGACTATATTGTATCTGAAGAAGACAAAAAATTAAAAAAAGATTTTTACAGTGATATAAAGAAACTTGCTGGAGAAAGGGGTATTTCATTTTACAAAAGAACTGCTTTTGATATTAATGTTGAAGAACAGTTCACGGGTTTTAAAATTGCAATAGGCTGGCGTTGGCTAATTGAGAATCAAAGTAACGTGATGGTTTTTCATGATTCTTTATTACCTAAATATAGGGGCTTCTCTCCATTGGTGAATTCGCTGATAAATGGAGAAACACGAGGAGGAGTAACGGTTTTATTTGCTGATAAGGCATATGATAAGGGCCAAATTATTGCACAAAAGGCTGTAGAATTTTCTTATCCGTTGAAGATAGAAGAAGCAATAAGACTAGTTGAACCGATCTATTCAGAATTACTTGATGCTCTTTATTCTAAGTTACTTAATCAAGAGCCCTTGGGTTCAATTAATCAAGATGAAAGCAAAGCAACCTATAGTGCCTGGTTAGATGTTGATGATTATTTTATAGACTGGAGGTGGTCAGCCGAAAAAATCAAGAGATTCGTTGATGCTGTTGGCTTCCCCTATGACGGCGCTAAAGTCTATTTAGGGAATAGAATAGTTAAGCTTTTAGAGGTGGAGGTAGGTGAAGATGTGTATGTTGAGCACCGAAGTAGGCATGTAGGGAAGGTGGTTTTTATGAATAACACTACGCCAATAATTATTTGCTCTGAAGGCGTTTTAAAACTAATCAACATCTCGAACCAAGAAGGAGAGGCTTTGAATATTAATTTTAGAAGTAGATTTAAATAACTATGATCACATTCAACAAGCCGCCATTAAGTGGTAATGAACAACATCATGTATTGCAAGCAATGCAAAGTAGTAAGATTTCAGGTGATGGTGCTTTTGGGAACAAATGCCAATTATGGTTTGAAGAAAAGTTAAGCTGTAAAAAAGCTTTATTAACGCCATCATGTACAGCTGCATTGGAGATGGCGGCTATTCTTATTGATATTCAGCTAGGCGATGAAGTTATTATGCCTAGCTATACTTTTGTTAGTACAGCTAATGCATTTGTACTGCGTGGAGCAAAGATTGTATTTGTTGATGTTCGGCCAGATACGATGAATATTGATGAAAAGCTGATAGAAGCTGCAATTACACCTAAAACTAAAGCAATAGTGCCTGTTCACTATGCTGGTGTAGCTTGTGAAATGGATACCATCATGCGCATTGCAAAAGAACATGATTTATTTGTTATTGAAGATGCGGCACAAGGCATGATGAGTTTTTATAAGGGAAGGTCATTAGGTACGATTGGCCACTTGGGTGCTTATAGTTTTCATGAAACCAAAAATTATACGAGTGGTGGTGAGGGTGGCTTACTTATCGTTAATGATGCTAAGTTTATTGAGCGAGGTGAAATTGTTCGAGAAAAAGGCACGAACCGTAGTCAGTTCTTTAGAGGGCAGGTGGATAAATACTCGTGGGTAGATATTGGCAGTAGTTATTTAATGTCGGAATTACAAGCTGCATATTTGTGGGGGCAATTGGAAAAGGCGGAATTGATTAAAAAAGATCGCTTATCAACATGGAATAGGTATTATAAAAAACTCATTGCCCTTCAAAAAAGTGGACAATTGGAACTACCAAAAGTTTGTGAGCATAATGGGCATATGTTTTATTTGAAGCTTAATAATATTTCAGAGCGCGATGGTTTTATTCGGCATATGAAAGAGTACGGAGTCATGACTGTTTTCCACTATGTACCTTTACATTCATCTTTGGCGGGAAGGGTATATGGTGAATTTTCTGGTAGTGATAAGTTTACAACGATGGAAAGTGAACGTTTGGTTAGATTGCCGATATGGTATGGAATAAGTAAAGAGGATGTTTCGATGGTAATTAAAGCTGCTCATAGCTTCTTTCATTAACAAGTAAGCATGCTAATTAGCAAACAACATAATAATAGACAAGCACATAATTGGCTTGTTTATGATATTAGTGACCGTTTTTTAGAAGGGTCGATTCCTTTATTTAAAGGGGTTTTATATGATCTTGGTTGTGGTGACTCATCTTATAAAGATTTCTTTTTAGGACATGCTGAGGAGTATGTTGGTGTAGATTGGGCGGGTAGCATTCATGAGACTAAGGCTGATATTTCGGCGGATTTAAATAGGCCGCTGCCTATCGAATCTGATATTGCTGATACCGTTGTGTCTTTTTCGGTTATGGAGCATCTATGTGAGCCACAGGTGATGCTTAATGAGGCGTTTCGTATTTTAAAACCTAGCGGCAAAATCGTGTTACAAGTGCCGTGGCAATGGTGGATACATGAAGCACCATATGATTTTTTTCGTTATACACCTTTCGGGCTTAAATATATGTTTGAAAAAGCGGGCTTTGAAGCGATTGAAGTAGAGGCACAGTCTGGTTTTTTCACCATGCTAACATTGAAGTTAAATTATTTTACTGCACGATTTGTTTGCGGCCCTAGGTTGTTACAGTTAACAATTAGAGTGGGCTTAACCCCCTTTTGGTATGTTGGACAAAAATTAGCACCAATATTAGACAAGCTAGATAAAAACTGGGCGGCAGAAACAAATGGGTATTATGTGACTGCAAAAAAACCTTAAGTTAAACGGCATGAAAGAAACGTCAGGAGAAACCAGCGGTAACCTTTCAGCTGTAGCTATAAAGGGAGTTAGGTGGACAAGTATTTCATCTGTTATCGTTACTGCGCTACAGTTTATACAGCTAGCTGTATTGTCACGCCTTTTACTTCCGGCTGATTTTGGACTAATAGCAATAGTACACGTTGTTATTGGTTTTTCACGAGCCTTTATGGACATGGGGGTTTCTAATGCGATCATCCATAGAAAAGAGGTAAGTCAGAGCCAGCTTTCTAGTTTGTATTGGTTAAATATTGTAGTCGGTCTGCTATTAACTGTTGTAATGGCATTAATGACACCGGTTATATCAAATTTTTATGCTAATGAAGCACTAGAAGGCCCCCTTTACTTTCTTTCGCTTACTTTTGTCATTGCATCTTTTGGTAGTCAGTTTCAAGTATTGTTTCAGAAAGAATTACAATTTATACGGATGGCTAAAATTGAGATGGCGGCAGCATTCATTGGAACTGTAGTTTCTATTTTAATTGCGTCGCATGGATATGGTGTTTATGCGTTAGTTTGGAGTGGAATAACGGCAACGATGGTAACTAGCTTGTTTTTTTTATCGTATGGCTTGCTGAGTGAATATAGACCACAATTCATTTACAGGCATGGAGAAATCAAGTCTTTTTTTAGTTTTGGGTTTTACCAAATGGGGGAGCGCACTATAAATTTTCTTAGTGCAAATTCAGATAAAATTATTATAGGAAAAATGTTAGGTATGCAAGAAGTTGGGTTTTATAGCCTTGCTTGGCAGCTTGCGATTTTGCCATTAATTAAAATTAACCCAATAGTTAATAAAGTGGCCTTTCCAGTATATGCGACAGTACAAAATGATGTGTTAATGATTAATAAGTATTATCGCTATTCTCTTAAAGTGCTGGGTTTAGTTACAATTCCTATTCTTAGCTTTATTCTCTTTTTTTCGCATAATATTGTTTTGTTCTTATTTGGTGAAGGGTGGGGTAAATCAGCAGATGTGCTTGAGTTTTTGGTGCTTATTGCGATTTTTAAAACGATGGGGAACCCGTCAGGCTCGCTACTATTAGCTAAAGGTTTAGTTCGAGTAGGTTTTTGGTTTAATGTCTGCTGGGCAACGCTTGTTGTTGTTGTTGTTTACTTAGGCCTCATTATAAAGCCAGATATTGTTTCGGCTGCTATGGCGATATTGTTGGCATCGGTATTAACCTCTTTTATTTACCATACTATTATTGCGAGGACTTGTAATATTAAATATGGGCCGATTTTGAAGGACGTATTGAAAATAATAATGGCGTCTTTTTCTATAGGATTTATTGCCAAATATATTGCCGGAATAACGGGGGGGGGGAATATAGATATATTATTAGTAGGTGGGGGTGTCTCATTAGGGCTTTACCTAACGTACCTTTATTTTAACGAACGTAGTTTAATTAAAAAGGTTCTTAGTAGGAAATAATTATGCCCGGGATTTATGGCTACATCAAAAGTAAAAAAATAGAGGCAGGCTCATTGGACGTGATGGCTAATGTTATGCATCTCTACCCTCATTTCATTCAAGATAAGCTGTTTGAAGATGACAATATAGCAGTATCACGTACGCATATAGGAGGCATGGGAGAGAAAGATACTCCCATTGTTAAGCAAGATATATTCTTATGGGTGGAGGGAGAGGCTTATAACGTAGATGAGGTTTGTGACGATTTAGGGCTTGATCGCGGAACGTTTTCTGAGTCATTCCTAGCGGCCTACGATTCAAATATATTGGAACGTTTCCTTAATAAAGTAGATGGCTTCTATTGTGCTGTACTTTATGATGCAACAAAAAAGAAAATCAAGCTTGTCTCAGACCGCTATGGTATGAGAATGCTGTATTTTTATGTTAAAAACGGGGTTTTTATATGGGCTAGCGAGGTTAAAGGTATTTTAGTTATTGCTGGTGTTGATAAAACGCTTAACCCAAATAGTTTGCCTTGCTTTATGGCTTTAGGGTACTTGTTGGCTACTGAGACACATTTTAAAAATATACAGCTTATCTCACCGGCAACCATCATAGATTATGACCTTGTAACAGAAGAGAGAACGTCACATTATTATTGGAAATGGTCTGAAATAACACCAAATGCTATGAGTTTTGAGCAAGCAGTTGATGAATTAGGTCGGAAATTTATTAAGGCTGTGGAACGTCGCTTTACCCCCCAAGAAAATATTGGAGTTGCATTAAGTGGAGGGCTAGACTCCCGTGCTATTTTAGCCGCCGTTAATGAACTTTATCCAAAATTCAAGGGGTATTGTTATACCTTTGGCCTGACGGACTGTGATGATATAACGATTGCTGACCAGGTGGCAAAACTCACCGGTTGGAAGCATCAGACTTTTAATTTAAATCATTATAGTTGGTTCACTCCTAGAATCAAGAAAATCAGGGACACTGATGGTATGTTAGATATGATGCATATGCATGGTAGTGAATTTTGTTCAGATGTATCAAAAAAAATGCAGATTAATTTAAATGGTTATGCCGGAGATCTTGTTCTGGGCGGAGGTTTTTTAAATAGTATTGAGTTAAATCAAAGAGCAGATATTAAAAATATCAAAGGTTTTTACAAAGAATTTGTTCATTTGATTGATGTTGAGGATGATTTTTATAACCTAAGTAAGGTAGAGCCTATTCTATACATGAATAGGGTTAGGCGTTTTACTGGTGGCGGGGTAGTCAATGCTTTACCCTTTATTCAGCAGCGTATGCCATTTTTTGATAATGATATAGTAGAGTTAATATTTTCACTTCCAGATGAATATAGAAAAGATAATAAATTGTATGCGGCGATGCTTAAAAAATTCTTTCCCTCACTATTTAATAAAGTAGTGTGGCAGAAAACGGGGAAGGTGATTGGTGCCTCAACGTATAGAACATTATTAGTTCGAATAATGGATCTCTTGAAACGTAAGGCTTGTAAAATAATGAATAAGCGTTCAACCCAAGAATATGTAGACTACCCTAATTGGATACGTGAAACAGGCACAGCCACTTTCCTAAAGGATTTGTTGGGAAACGATCAAGCACTATATCGCGCTTTAACTAAAGATGATTTTTATAAAAAGTATTTAATACCTCATCTTAAATCAAAATATGTTAATTACAGCAATGAAATATTAAGAGCCGCAACTTTTGAATTATATCTAAGGGAAATTAATGAGCTGCCAATGCAAGCAACTACTGACAGAGCTTTAAAATGAAAGTTGCGCAGGTGTTTGTGTTTGTCCATATGAAAAGGTCCTACTGGTGTGTGTATGATTATTGATGTGATTGTTGGCGCTCGCCCAAACTTTATGAAAGTGGCAGCATTATTTTCCATAGCTGATGAATTTCCTTCTTTAACATTACGGCTAATACATACCGGTCAGCATTATGATGAAGCTATGTCAGGTGTTTTTTTAAAAGAGCTAGGGCTACCAAAACCTGTTTTTAATTTAGGGGTTGGTTCTAGTTCGCACGCCACTCAAACAGCTCAAATTATGATTGGCTATGAGGAGTGGGTGAGTAAAAATAGGCCAGATGTTTGTTTGGTTGTTGGCGATGTAAATTCGACAGTTGCATGTGCACTTGTTGCTGCCAAAATGCAAATATTGGTTGCTCACGTGGAGGCAGGGCTACGTTCATTTGATCGTACGATGCCTGAAGAGTTAAATAGAATTGTAACGGATAGCTTAAGTGATTTATTGTTTGTAAATGAACCGTCAGGTGTTAAAAACTTGATGAAGGAAGGCGTGAAGTCTAGCAAGGTTCATTTAGTTGGAAATGTAATGATTGATACGTTGTTTAGTCAATTAGTAAAAGCTAAGAAAAAAACTAAGTATGTAGAACTTGGATTAGAGTCTGGGCAATATGCTTTTGTTACGTTTCATAGGCCTTCAAATGTCGATAACAGTGAGATTTTTTTAGAAATTGTTAATCAATTGCTTTGGTTATCCAATGTTATGCCGGTTGTTTTTTCAGTTCACCCAAGAACTAAAAACCAATTACAAAATACAGGGCTATACGAAGTGTTAGAGACTTCACAAAGCATTCATTTGACGGGGCCATTGTCATATACCGATGCACTTTCAATGACGGCGAATGCAAAGGTTGTTATTACAGATAGCGGAGGGTTACAAGAAGAAACATCAGTTTTATACGTCCCTTGTTTGACGCTTAGAGATAATACAGAAAGGCCCATTACAATAGAGGAAGGGACAAATACATTGATTGCTAGCGATTGGGCCTTGTTTAGAAAAAAAATAGAAGAAATTGAAGAGGGCATTTATTTGAGTGAGACGAGTGATATTCAATTGTGGGATGGGGCGGCTGCTAAAAGAATACTGACAGTCTTAGAGGCAATTTAGAATTATGCGTAAAGTGTTATTTATTGCTTATCAGTTTCCACCATGTAAGGAAGTTGGGGGAAGTATTAGATCTGAAAAGTTTGTAGGTTTTTTGGAGCTATTCGGCTGGCATCCATTGATTGTTGCATTAGATTCAGAGTGCACCGCAAAGCGCACTGAATATGTAAGTAGTATTACAAGGCTTAGGTCACTGTTACCTTTTTCCAAACCCTATGAGCTTTCCCCATATGGCTGGGCGTTGAATGTATGGCGAAAGTACAGAGATAGAAAAGACTTTGATGTGATATATATTTCTTGCCCTCCTTTTCCTCAAATTATTTCGGGGGTGTTCATTAAGAAAAAATCTGGTGTTCCACTAGTGCTTGATTTAAGAGATGCATGGTCTTTGGATCCCTATCAAGAAGGGAGTCGGTTGAAAAAGTTTGTGTATAAGTATGTGTTTCCTAAAGTGGAGAGATGGGCTTTTTTTAATGCGGATAAAATCATTATGAATACGCCATCTATGTTGAGTGCTTATGAAAAATTATACCCAAAGCTTGTCTCACGTTTAGTGCTTGTACCCAATGGTTATGATGAAAGTGATTTTGTAGGAATAAGTTGTGCTAAAGACGGCCAAAAAGAAACCTGTATGGAACTGCTTTATTGCGGGAGGTTTGGAGTGGGTGGCCGTGACCCAAAGTTAATTTTTGAGGCCATAAAGTTATTAGAAGGTACTTTAAAAATAAAGTTAATTATTTATGGGGAGCAACCTGACGGGGTTTTTGAAAATATAAAGTCACTGGAGTTAGAATCTACGGTCATTCTTAAGGGGCATTTGGAGCATAGTGAAATAATTAAAAGAATGTCTGAGACAGATATTTTATTGGCCTATCAAGAGAATTCAAATGAGGGCGTTCAAGCGGTTTCAGGTAAGACATACGAGTACCTTAGGTCTGGAAAGCCGATTTTATCAATAGCGCCGCAAGGGGATAACCAGGTCTTAATTCAACAGTATGCAGCCCGTTGTGAAATAGTTACAGCGTATGAAGTAAACGTTGTAGTTAGTGCTATAAAGTCACTGTATGCAGATTGGCTTGACGGGAAGTTACTGAATAATAGGGTAGAAAATATAGATTATAGTAGTAAGTATGAGCGTAAAGAGTTAACTAAACAGTTATCAAAGGTGTTGAATGAAGTTGTAGGTATTGTATAAAGTGATAATTAGTCCAATAGCTACAGGCAATGGTGCCTATGTCATACACCGACATTTAGAGAAGCGAATAAAGGGGTATGACGTTTTACCTTATCACCCATACCGAACATTAGTCCCACCAAGTTTGTGGCCGCTGGGGCGAAAAGCCAAACCGAAGATTATCCATACGACGCCAGACTATGCTCTCTTTCATAAGCAAAAGAGCGTGCCACTGGTAGTAACGTTTCATAACTATGTTTTAGATAGTTTTATGCGTTCTTATAGCAGTAAGCTGCAAAATATTCATTACCAAACTGATTTGAAATGGTTCACCAAAAAGGCTGTTAACTTAGCTAGCGAAATAACAGCGGTGAGTCACTTTACAGCTGATCTAGTTAAGCACGAGTTGGGAGTGAATCAAAAAATTAGAGTTATTTATAACGGTATTGATGAATCATCGTTCACACCTTCCTTAGCTAATAAGCGATCTAATGGTGAGATTAAGGTGCTATTTAGTGGGAACTTAAGCAGCAGAAAAGGCGAGCAATGGTTATTGCCTATTCTAAATAAATTAAATACAAATGTTTTTATTTTATATACCTCGGGCTTGCGTGGTGCGGGAGCATTAGCGGAGCACCCACGACTGGTAAATGTTGGCCGAGTGTCTTATAAAGACATGCCTGCACTGTACCAATCAGCAGATATTTTATTATTTCCAACGGTTAGAGAGGGTTTTGGATTGGCGGCTGCCGAGGCTATGGCTTGTGGCTTACCTGTTGTTGCAACGAACTGTTCAGCTTTGCCGGAGTTAATTGATGGTGGTAAAGGCGGGTTTTTATGCGGTTTGGGTGATGTGGGTGACTTCGCCGATAAAATTAATATATTGGCTGAAAATGAAGCCTTACGTAAAGAAATGGGGCAATACAATCGCGCTAAAGTGGAAGAGTTGTTTACACTTAATAGAATGATTGCTGAATATCAAGAGTTGTTTGAAAAAGCAAATCAAAGATAGTGAGCTTTTGGACGGTAGGCGCTTGGATTTATTTAACTATAGTAATCTTCAATAGGTCATTTATCAACAAGTAAGTATATTGATCAATATACTTATGTATTTCCTCACAGGGGGATTCTGAACGTCTCTTTGACGGGTAAGTTTTTCCCAATTAAAGCGATTCCAATTGATTGAAAGTCAATAGATACATTTACTCTCTCGTCCTTCTCTATTTCACGCCATGCTTTCCTCATTCCTACAGACCATGAAATGTCGTCGAAGATGATAATGGCTTGATCAGAAAGGTATGGTAGAGCTTCATTGAAGTATTTTATAACGGCATCGTGGTCGTGGTGCCCGTCATTGAAAAAGAAGTCTATAGGTGAGGAGGATCTTAAAATACCATTGAAAGTTTCGTTAAATTCGCCAGTAATCACGGGCGTACTATGGTAGTTCAAACTTTCAAGAGTCTCTTTAGCAATTTTTGCGATTTCAGGGGAGCCTTCTAAAGTAACCAATGTCCCTTTCTCATTAATGTGTAGTGCAGCAGACTGGTAAGCGGCAGAAATACCGAAACAAGAGCCTAATTCAACGCAAGATGACGGTTCCAACTTTCGGATTAACTTAAAAAGAAAAGTTGCCCAGAATACCGGTTTACTTGCTCGGCAAATATTAGCTATAAGTTCGGTAGATTGAACGCCCTTCTTCATTTCTTCTTTTGACCTGTTGGCGTTAGGACTGCCAGCACCATAATCAATAACAGCAATTTCTTCATTGGAGTTAAGGAGGTAGGCGCGGCGTTTTTCTATTAAATCAATTAATCCTTGTTCCCGATGAGTCATCGTATTAGTTAATGTTTCATGCATGGCGCTCCCTATAGCTCTTACTGCTGAAGCGTCATGAGATATAAGCGGAGGTAGTGCTGCTTTAGCTTTGTACTCTTTTACAAGTTTAATAGGGAATAAAATCCATTTTTTTATCGTTCTTAATAATAGCGTAGTCATTTTTTTGTTTTGGTGGGGTTTCTGTGTTTTATGAAGGTGTTATATTAATGTCATTAAGGTAAATGAAAACAAATGTGAGCTGCATAAATATGGTTTTTTATGCGATTTAGGTGGCTACGCGATTTAGGTGGCTACGCTGATAAAAATCAATATTTTAGCTGAAAAATTAAGCTTTACGTAAAGAAAAGTGCGAATATAATTATTCAAAAACCGAGCGATTGCTTACGTTAGAATAAGATGGTTTGTGAGTAAAGGGGTTTAATTTAAAAAGCATTAGATACGGCTCATGCTCAATAGTTGGCTTTTGTATGCTTAAACGCCGAGATGAATTGCTGAGAAACAGCTTCCCATGAATATGTTTCGTTAGTTTTAAGTAATGCTTTTTTTGTACAGTCGTCAGTGATTTTTTTATTGGTAAGCATGTGTTGAATTGATGCTGATAACTCAGTTGAATTATTAGATGGAACAAGTAGCCCCGTTTCCTCGTGGGTGATCACTTCCTGTATGCCGCCCACGGTAGTGGCGATAATTGGCGTTTTGCTGGCCATTGCCTCTAATAAAATAACCCCTTGACCTTCTGTGTCACCTTTTGAATCAACGACCGAGGGAGCTACAAAAACGCTTGCAGCGGCATAATAGTCTGGTAGTTGTTTGTTTTGTACTTGCCCCCAAAACTTTATATTTTTAATGCCTAATCGCTGCGCTTGTTTTTCAAGCATAGCACGTTCATCACCATCACCAATAATCCATAAAACAGAAGTGTTTAGAGTCTCTAACGGTAGCTGTGAAAATGCTTCAATAAGGTATTTAACGCCTTTTTTTTCAACTAAGCGGCCAACAAATAGAATGATTTTTCTATCGTCTTTGTCTAATAGTTTAGCGGCGTTGCCTGATTGAAACCGCTCAATATCCACGCCCATTGGGATGATAATAGGTTTTGATATGTTGTTCGCCATACCAAACGTTTCTGCGGTTGCTTTTGTGTTTGATGTCCAGGCATGGCAGTGCTTTAGCGTAAATGCTTTTAAGCAGCTAAGAAGGCTTGTGTTGAGTGAAAAAGCATCGCCACCATGTGCGGTAGCAATAACGGGTATGTTTAATAGTTTGCCAACAATAATGGCTATAAACCCTTGGGGAATAACCCAGTGTGCATGAATAACATCGGGTTTTATTTTTCTACACAAGAAAAATAATGATACAAACATGGCTATTAGAAAAAAAGGAATTTGCAGATAGAGCAGTTTGTTTTTTTTTAAATTTGGCAGAATGCCTGATCCGTAAGCGAGTCGTTGCCATTGCTTAGGAAGGTATTGGAACCAGTGGTTTGTTACGCCTGAATCAAGTTTGGCGTGGTCAACAAGTAGGTGGTCGGGTGCTAAAATGTGAACGGCTACTTGTTGTTGAGCTAAATTGTTTGCAAGGTAACGTAAAAATATCGAACTATTGTCACAATCACTCCTTGGGTAGCTTGATGTTAGCATCAATACTTTTAAGGGAGCTGAAGGCATGGTTTAGGCGTTATTGATATTCGAAGAAAAAGGCTATTCTTTATCTGTATTTCTATAATGCAACGACGATATTTGTTCAGATAAAATACCCATCAAGAAAATGAATACAGATGATGTGTATAGCAATAAGCTGCCATTGCTAAACGTTCCAGATGAAAGGTAGTTGTTAATATGATTGATAACGCCTAAGAAAAAAAAGAGTGTGCTGGCCGGTAAGAATAACCTCATGGGTGAGAAGAGCGCACCAATTTTTAGAATAATAATAAAAAAGCGCAGGCCATCTTTAACCAGTTTTATTTTGCTTTTACCATCACGCTTTCCGGCGTGTATTGGAATATAAGCAACAGGCAGGGCAGAACGAAAAAATGCCATGGTGGAGGTGGTGGGGTATGAAAACCCATTAGGCAGTAGGTACAGGAACTTTTTAAAATGTTTTGCTCGAACTGCTCGAAAACCTGAGGTGAGGTCTTCTATTTTCTGCCCAGTCATAAACGAAGCGAGTTTATTAAATATGGTGTTGCCGATAAGGCGTTTGGTGGATGCGTGGGTGTGTGATTGCCGTGCCCCGACAACCATGTCGTAGCCTTCTTCGAGCTTATTGAGTAAGGACTGGATATCAGCTGGTTGGTGCTGTCCATCGGCATCCATAAAGACGATGATGTCGCCCTGTGCTTCGCGGGCACCGGTTTTAATGGCTGCGCCGTTACCGAGCGGGTGGGGGTGTGATACCACGCGAATGCCGTGTTGTTGGCAAATATTAGCGGAGTCATCGGTTGAGCCATCGTTCACCACTAATATTTCAGCATGGGGCTGTGCTTGCTTTAGTTTGGGTAAAAGCGCGACTAGGTTAAGTGCTTCATTTAAGCAAGGCAGCACAATGCTGATCGAGGGTGTTGTGTGTTCCATAATAACGCTGGCTTAAGAGACGAGTTGTTGGATTAATTGTCTCACATTTTCTGGGTCAAAAGGTTTGTCACAAATGGCTGAAACGCCGGCTTGTTGAACCGCAGCTAGTCGACTGCTATCTTGCTCACTGGTAACCATAATAATAGGAACTGTGGTTTGTGAGCTTTGTTCACGAATATAGGCAGATAATTCTCGCCCATCCATTTCGGGCATATTGTAGTCGGTTACGATGAGGTCAAACATTGTTTCATCTAATAAGCCAACGGCCTCACGCCCATTTTCAGCTTGGGTGATGTTTTCAAAGCCCATGCCCTTAAGTGTTCTGATAATGTGCTTTCTTGCTAATGCACTATCATCAACCAGCAGAATTTTTAGCTCTTCTAAATTAGTTAGCTCATGTGGATTAAGGTGATGGAGTGTGGATTTTAGTGCTAGTGTTAAATCACTGGCTGAGAATGGTTTGGGTAAAATGGCCACCACACCTGCTTGACGAATGGCATCTAACTGCTTGATATCGGTAACGCTAGATACCAGCACAAAGCAAATTTCATGGTTAGCTTCATCCTCTCTAAGGGTTTCTAAAAACTCACTGCCAGTCATATCACTCAGGTAGTATGCGCAAAGAATTAAATCGGGTGCGCCCATTAGAATGTATTCTAATGCATCTTTAGCCGTGCTTACGCAGTCAACTTTATCAATGCCCAATGTGTTGAGTTCGCGTTCAATAAAGTGCTGCTGTGCCCGCGAAGGTTCAATAATAAGAATATTTAGGTCGTTTAGGTCAATATCCATAATCGATTATATGTTTTGATTAATAACTATAATGTTACAGTCTAGTTGAGATTTCAGCATGCATGTTATATGAACGACTTAAACGTTTAAATTAAAATGCCCACTGAGTTAACGTGCGAAAGAAATGTGCCCTTAACGCTAGCACCACGATAAGGGCCTGCCTGCCACCTGGCTTATAATGCGGCTATTTTTTCTTTCTGCTCATTTAAATTAGTTAATTTAGATGTAATGTCGCTTTGCTTTTGTTTTTCTTTCTCCACCACTGCGGCGGGCGCTTTATCAACAAACGATGCGTTTGATAGCTTTCCGCTAATTCGAGCTAACTCCTTTTCTAGCTTTTCAACGTCTTTACTGAGGCGCTCAAGTTCAGCCTGTTTGTCGATAAGGCCAGCCATTGGAATTAGCACTTGCATATCACCGACTAGGGCAATGGCCGATTGAGGTGCTTCGTCGCTTGAGCTTAAAGTGGTAATCGACTCTAAGCGTGCCAGTTTTTCTAATAACAGACGGTTATCGTTTAGACGTGATTGATCCTCGTTTGAGCTGTTGTTAAGCAGCACGGGGAGTGGCTTACTGGGCGGAATGTTCATTTCACCACGAATCTTACGAATACCCATAACGAAATCCATAACCCATTGCATATCGTTTTCAGCATCGGCCGATATTTTGCTGTCATCGGGTTTTGGATACGGTTGAAGCATAATGGTGTCGCCAGATTTGCCGGCTAATGGGGCTATTTGCTGCCAAATTTCTTCGGTGATAAATGGCATAAACGGGTGCAGTAAACGCAGCACAGTTTCAAGTACACGAATAAGCGTCTGGCGAGTACCACGCTTTTGTTCAGCAGAGCTATTGTCATCAAGCAAAATAGGTTTAGACAGCTCTAAGTACCAATCACAGTATTCATTCCATAAAAACTCATAAAGTGCTTGAGCGGCTAAATCGAAACGGTATTTCTCTATGGAGGCAATCACGCTGGCTTCAGTTTTTTGCAAGCGCGAAACAATCCATTGGTCGGGTAAGCTATACACGCATTCTTCGTTACCTAGGCCGGTATCTTCGCCTTCTGTATTCATTAATACATAGCGAGTGGCATTCCATAATTTATTACAGAAGTTACGGTTGCCCTCAATTCTATTTAGGTCGAAGCGAATATCGCGTCCCGTCGAGGCGAGTGAGGCAAAGGTAAAGCGCAGTGCATCGGTACCAAAAGAGGGGATGCCGTCGGGGAAATGTTTGCGGGTGTCTTTTTCGATTTTAGCCGCCATTTTTGGCTGCATAAGACCTTTTGTACGCTTTTCAAGTAAATCTTCTAAGGTGATGCCGTCGATTAAATCAATCGGGTCGAGAACATTGCCCTTAGATTTAGACATTTTTTGGCCTTCAGCATCACGCACTAAGCCATGAATGTATATTTCTTTAAACGGCACATCGTCCATAAACTTCAAGCCCATCATAATCATTCTGGCGACCCAGAAGAAGATGATGTCAAAGCCGGTAACGAGTACGCTGGTGGGGTAAAAGGTATCCAGCTCAGGTGTTTTATCGGGCCAGCCTAGGGTTGAAAATGGCCATAAGGCGGACGAGAACCAAGTGTCTAATACGTCTTCATCTTGCGATAATACAAGGCTATCGGCTAAGTTGTTTTTTTCACGCACCTCAGCTTCGTTGCGGCCAACATAAATGTTGCCGTTTTCATCATACCAAGCGGGGATTCTATGGCCCCACCAAATTTGCCGAGAAATACACCAGTCCTGAATATCGTTCATCCAGTTGTAATAGGTTTTATCCCAATTCTCAGGCACGAATTTAATTTTGCCGCTTTTAACCGCTTCAATAGCAGGCTCGGCTAGTGGTTTGGCTTTAACAAACCATTGGTCGGTTAATAAGGGTTCAATGATCACACCTGAACGGTCACCACGGGGTACCATTAGGGTATGGTCGTCAATTTTAGCCAATAAGCCCAAGTCATCCAGATCTTGTACGATTTGCTTACGCGCCGCTACGCGATCTAAGCCACGGTATTTTTCAGGGCAATCATCGTTAATGCTGGCATCAACGGTGAAAATGTTGATTAACGGCATGCCGTGGCGTTGACCCACTTCATAATCATTAAAGTCGTGAGCAGGGGTTATTTTAACGCAACCCGTACCAAATTCAGGGTCTACATAATCATCGGCAATAATGGGGATTTCACGATCGCACAAAGGCAGTGCAACGGTTTTGCCAATTAAATGCTGGTAACGCTCATCAGATGGGTGAACGGCAACGCAAGCATCACCGAGCATGGTTTCTGGTCGAGTCGTCGCTACTACAAGTTCACCACTACCATCGGCAAGCGGGTAGCGCATATGCCACATATGGCCTTGCTCTTCTTGTGAAATAACTTCTAAATCAGACACCGCCGTGTGCAGCTTAGGGTCCCAGTTCACTAACCGTTTGCCCCGGTAGATTAAGCCTTCTTCGTGCAGTTTAACAAACACTTCGTTAACGGCTTTGGATAGCCCTTCGTCCATAGTAAAACGTTCGCGTGACCAGTCAAGCGATGTCCCCATGCGGCGTAGTTGTTTGGTGATGGTGTTGCCAGACAGTTCTTTCCAGTCCCAGATACGCTCAACAAATTCTTCACGGCCTAAGTCGTGACGAGTTTTTCCTTCAGCATTTAACTGGCGTTCAACCACCATTTGGGTGGCAATACCGGCATGATCACTGCCCGCTTGCCATAAGGTGTTATGCCCTTGCATACGGTGGTAACGGGTGAGCGAATCCATGATGGTATCTTGAAACGCGTGCCCCATATGTAAGCTGCCGGTGACATTTGGCGGTGGAATCATAATGCAATAAGCACTATCGCCTCCCTTAGGTTCAAAGTAGCCTTGTTTCTCCCATTGGCTATACCAGCGAGATTCTATGTCGTGGGGGGCGTATGTTTTATCCATCGTGTTGCTTAAGTGTTGATTTTAAAAGACGATATTATAGCTTTGTTGGAGGGGATGGGGTTGTTGGTAAGTAAATTTTCTTACGTAATAAAATGTCGCAAGAAATAGTTTGTTTGTAGGTATGGCATTTATGGCTTTCATTGTCGCGAGGCTGCTAATTTCTTTTACTTGTCCAAAAGCACCTAAGGCATAAGTTTCATTAAGCAGATAGCTAACAACTGACAAATTAGACTACAAACGAACCAAAGAAAAAGGCAGTTTAATTTCAGGAGTTTATTGGATTTCGGGTTCGTGTTTAAACTCGCTATGTTCTCCCCAAAGGGCATAAGTCTTATTGAAGTAAAAAAACACTTCAATTCGGCTTTAAAACAACATTTTCACCAATCCGAAAACTAATGATTTCCTAGCGAGATAAAGGGAAAGTAAGGCAAGGTAAGTCAAAAGCCTTAGCGGACCTGGCCTTGATTTTAGTACCCTCTTTGCTCGCACTGAAAAACTAAGAATTAAAATAGAGCGTTCTATTGTGGCTGTTTGAGCCTGTTTTGTAGGCGAGTTCCACAGTAGCTATTTTAGTGATTGGTTTTGAAGGAACCCTTCAGGGTGAGAACAGTTGGGTGGCATTTTTCTGGTTACTGTTTTGTTGCTACTGACAAAAGAGTGACTTGACCATTAGGGCGAAACCTTAATTAGAAGGGAAAGCCTTGCGGCAGCGAAGAAGTTAAATTACACATAAAGGACTGGGTAAATTGATAAAGGAAAGTTTATTTGGTCACAGTTTATGTGTATTTAACGGATATCCTCTACTTTTATAAAACTTAAACCGCTCCCGTCCCGCTTGTTTAATCGATTCATCTTGATTAACCAGCTCTGCAAACCGTTCAAAGCGAGCAAAGCAATCCGGTGTGTGGGGTGCTAAATTAATCAGTACGTCGTGAATGCCTAACGGGTCACCGTTATGATTGATATAAACAGGGTTGTTTTCGCATTCACTTGGCTCTGCGGTATGGGGTACAAAGCTGGTGGCTGAGAACGACCATAATAAATCATCCAGCTGTTTTGTTTGCTCGGCAGACCCCGTGTGAATATACACGCGATGCCCTTGCTGACTGACTTTTTGGGCCAAACGGCAAGCATAGACGTGTTGGCGCTCTAGGCTTGCGTCGGGTAAAACGTAAAAATCAATACGTGTCATGCAGTAATGCCTATTTGCTTAACAGCGGTCTAAAATAAATTGGCTCAGCATATGCACAGGTCTGCCTGTTGCGCCTTTCTCGCTGCCTGATTTCCATGCAGTACCAGCAATATCTAAATGCGCCCATGTGTAATCTTCGGTAAAGCGAGATAGGAAACATGCTGCGGTAATCGTACCGCCTGCTGGCCCGCCGATATTAGCTAGGTCGGCAAAATTACTTTTAAGTTGAGGCTGGTACTCATCCCATAGCGGTAATTGCCACGCCTTATCACCTGCTTTTTTGCCCGCTGCTAATAACTCATCGGCCAGTTCGTCATTATTCGCTAAAAGCCCCGTGGCATGTTTACCTAAGGCGACGACACAAGCGCCGGTTAAGGTTGCAATATCAATCACCACGTCAGGCTTGAATTTAGCGGCGTAGGTGAGGGCATCACATAAAATTAAACGGCCTTCGGCATCGGTATTTAAAATCTCAATGGTCAGTCCAGCCATGCTGGTGACGATGTCACCTGGTTTGTTAGCATCACCATCGGGTAGGTTTTCAGATGAAGGGACGATACCTACCACGTTGATCGGTAAATTGAGTTCCGCACACATTTGCATCACACCAAACACGCTAGCACCGCCACACATGTCGTATTTCATTTCGTCCATACCAGATGAAGGTTTAATCGAAATACCACCCGCATCAAAGGTTAAGCCTTTGCCAACGATAACAATCGGTTTCTGCGATGTTGCCCCGCCTTTATGTTCCATGCTGATTAACTTGGCAGGCTGACGTGACCCACGGGACACGGATAATAATGATCCCATGCCCAGTTTTTCCATTTTAGCTTCATCAAGAACGGTGACCTTTAGTGATGCGTATTGTTTACCCATGGCTTTAGCTGTGTCCGCAAGATAGCTTGGGGTGCATACATTACCTGGTAAGTCTGATAGTTTTTTAGCCACTGCGATACCTTTAGCAATGCTGCTGGCAGTATTGGCTGCCTGCTTAATGGTTTGTTCATCCAAGTTGTTGCAAGCGAGAATTTGGCAGTTTTCTAATGCATGCACATCGGGTGCTGATGAGGTGAGTGTTTGGGTGTATTGGTATAAAGCTTCATGTGATTTAAGCACTAACTGGCGTACCTTCCACTCGCCACTTTTCTCACTAACACTTACGCTTGCAAGGGCTGAACAAATCGATGTGATTGGCAGTGCTTTTATTGCATTAATACTAGCACTGGCCGCTTTAATAAAGTCTTCAGGCTTAGTTTTACCTTGTTCACCCAAGCCAACCAGTAACACACGTTGTGTTTTGCAGCTGGCAGGCATCTGTATTAATAGCGTGTTGCCTGCTTTACCCGAGGCATCCCCACGTTTAAGTGTTTCGGCAATTTGCCCGTCGTGGGCTTGATCAAACGCATCTGTTAACTCAACTTGTGAGCCTTTACTGAAAACCGGCAAAATAAGGCACGGGGTGGATAATTGATTGATTTGCCCTGATG
>ERZ1027208.63-NODE-63-length-57046-cov-16.563580_pt1 | contig 57046 bp, 52 predicted proteins | sample MGYA00520867_ERZ1027208 | MGnify/ENA primary metagenome ERZ1027208 (study PRJEB33311, sample SAMEA4378413) | marine metagenome | biome: Marine biome; feature: Fjord; material: Water | collected 2014-07-20T08:00:00Z/2014-07-... | depth 75 m ... | reverse complement strand
AGCTGTTTTAATTGGGGTTTTGGTATCGCGCACAAAGTGCGACTCCTACGATGGGGTTGTTTGTGAAGGTTATATTTGGAATTGAATTATTTTCTCACCATCATTGAGCAGTTATTTATTGGGCAATGGGAATAGTTCATACCGTAGGAGTCGCACTTTGTGCGCGATCCCTACGATCTCTGTTAGATCACATAGAGCCGATGGTGTGTAACTTAATTTGGATTTTCGCCATCATGGCGTAGCTGTTTTAATTGGGGTTTTGGTATCGCGCACAAAGTGCGACTCCTACGATGGGGTTGTTTGTGAAGGTTATATTTGGAATTGAATTATTTTCTCACCATCATTGAGCTGTTTTTTCATTATGCAATGGGAGTAATTTACGTACGAGTCGCACCCTGTGCGCGATCCCAACGATTTTTGTGAGACGACATGGAATCGGTGGCGAGTGATTTAATTTGGATTTTCACCATCATGGCGCAGTTATTTTAATTGGGGTTTTGGTATCGCGCACAGGGTGCGACTCCTACGTAAGAGTCGCTCTGTATCGGTTATAGTGGTGAGGTTAGCCTGGCTGCAGAGTGCTAAACCATACGCTTCAGCACGTCTTTTTCTTTTCCATCTAAGACTCGATGCTTGAATACGCCGCCTAGGTGTAAGCCCAGTAAAGCAACAAAGCTCCAAGCGCCAATACTGTGAACTTGGTGAAAGATATCATTCCAGTATTCACTCTTTGGTGTGATATCAGGTACTGTAAATAAACCAAATACTTCGACACCCGTTACGTAAGGGAAAGTACTGTTCATTAAAAATCCAGACCAGGTCATGGTCAGCATGGCCACGTATAACAATATGTGTACAAGGTGGCTTAGTTTTTTCTCCCATTCTTCTAACCATTGAGCGGGTGCAGGCACCAGGCCTTTTAATCGAATGGGTAATCGTATCAAAACCAATAACAATGCCACCATGCCAAAGCTTTTGTGCAGAGGGTACAGTTCGTACTTATCAACCGCATCAGGGTCGATGTCTGCCATATAAAAACCCACCACTAATAAAGCCATTATGGTCACTGCGGTTAGCCAGTGAACAACTCGCAGTGCCAGTGAATATTTTTCTTGTGCAAATGTATTCATAATTCTCTCCCAGTTTTTATTTTTAGATTATTGAGCGTATTGAATCACTTGTTTCACTAATACTTCAAGTCTATCTGCCATGGCTGCATTTTTAAGCTGCTGATGTTCATCAAATGCTTCGTAAGCCGCACCCACTGCAATTTGGCTTGGGACGACTAGGCTGCCTAGGTTACTCATTAACTCTCTGATGTGGCTTAAGCCGCGAATTCCTCCTAAGCCACCTGGGCTTGCCGCCATAAGGCCCACTGTAAATTGACCATAAGCCGGGGCATACGATTCGTCTTTTGCAGGGCGAGACAACCAATCGATTGTGTTTTTCAATACTGAACTGAAGCTGCCATTGTATTCAGGGCTAGCGATCAACAATCCATTGGCCGATGCAAACAAGGCTCTTAAAGCCGTTAGCTCGGTTGATACCATTTCTTTTTCTAGGTCTTCATCGAACAAGGGTAATGGGTACTCTTTCAAATCGATTACGGTGACTGTTGCGCCATTGTTGCGAGCCAGCTCAGCGGCGTGATTGACTAGCTGCTTGTTATAGCTGTCGGAACGCAGGCTGCCTGCAAATGCGATTAGGTGTGGAGTAGTTTGCGTCATGTTGAATTCCTGTGTCTAAATGCTGATGTGTTAAGCATGTTTGCTTGAATGTGTTTGCATAATAGTCGCGCTTTATTTGAACAAAAAGACAATAAATGCAATGCTTATGTGCGTATATGCACAACAAAGGCTTGCAAGGTACCGCTCATGAAACATGCCCTTAAACAATGGAGTGATATTCAAATCGCTTACTTGGTGGCCAAACACGGCACCTTATCTGGGGCGGCAACAGAAATGGAAGTGCACCACAGCACGGTACTGCGGCACATTGATGCAATTGAGAGTCGCCTTGGTGTGACGCTTTTTCAGCGTCATGCGCGCGGTTATACGCCTACTGAATCAGGCAAGTTACTGTTTGAAGAAGCCCAGTTAACTGAGCAGCGCCTAGAACGCTTAATGGGCAAGCTCGCCGGTAAAGACCAGACGCTATCAGGTCCATTGATCATTACGTCGGTGAGCACGTTAAGCCCCGTGATCATGCCGGTGATTGCTAAGTTTCAAAACCAATACCCTAACGTACAAGTAGAACTAGACGCGGCGGCGCGTATCTTTAAATTAGAGTACGGCGAAGCCCATGTGAGTATTCGCCCGGGGAAACAACCAGTGGACCCCGATTATGTCGTTCAGTCTTTATCCGCCCTAGAGACCAGCCTGTATGCCTCTAGTGAATACATCAAACAATTCGGCACACTGAATAGCCTTAAACATCACAAGGGTCATCAATTTTTAAACTTGAACAGTGAACGCAATAACATTCCGTCTATTCGCTGGTTAAACGAGACCGTTTCAAACGAGAACATTGTATTTAAAGGCAGTGACTTTCATGTACTTATTGACGCGGCTTTAAACGGTTTGGGTATTGCTCCATTGCCCGCTGAGATTGCAAGAACACACCCTAATTTGATACAAATGCTGCCTCCGGTTAAGGAATGGCAAAGCGATGTTTGGCTTGTGACACACAGGGATATTCACAGAAGCCCAAAAGTGCAGGCCTTTACCTCGCTGCTTAAACAAGAATGGGATACTGGCTCAACCTAGCCAAACCCTCATGTTTACTCATTAAATACAACAAAAAATCCTGCTTCATGGCTATCCCCTTCTACACTGATGTTATGTAGAAAGATTAAATGCCAAGAATGAAGCCAGCAAAACTCTTTACGCTTAAAAATATTCGCTTGAAGTTGAAATCCCTTTATTATGATTTCAGGCTAACTCCTGCCTTTATCACCCTGGGCCTGATCTTAATTGCCTTGTATGTGGATGAGTTGAACCTGCAAAAACACGTGCAAGAGCAAAGACACATCAGCAGTCAAACCTTGGGGATCACCAAGGCCTTAATTGAAGGCAATATCCGCGGGAATATACAAACCACCCAGGCCCTTGTGGCGGCGGTTCAATCAGAACCAAACATGACTCAAACCAGATACAGCCAGCTAGCAAGATACCTATTTAACAAGGACAACCAGCTTAAAGTGATTGCTATGGCACCCGACCTTGTGATCTCGATGACTCATCCATTAAAAGGCAATGAAAAAACCATTGGCTTTGACTACCGCAGTAATGCTCAGCAATTACCCGGCGTACTGATGGCCCGAGACAGCAAACAACTTGTGCTGGCTGGTCCCATTGATTTGATTCAAGGGGGGAAAGCATTCATTGCCAGAGTGCCCATGTACTTTAAACGCCCATCTGGCGAAGAATACTTTTGGGGGGTGGCATCTGCGGTGATCGATTCAAATGCTTTGTTTGAAAGCAGTGGATTGTATGACTCTTCATTGGAACTTAACATTGCCATTCAGGGAATTGATGAGCGCTTTTCAGAAAACAAGGTATTTTTTGGTGATCCAGATATATTAAATCAAGACCCTGTTACCTCCTTGGTTAAGCTTCCTTTTGGGTACTGGAAAATCTACGGGGTGCCTAAAGCGGGTTGGCCCACACAACCCCCTGATAGGGTTTGGCAAAGGTTTGCCATGTTTATTGTCATATTACTGATAGTGCTGCCGTTATTATCATCCAACTGGTTAAGCCGGAAGCGCACGGAAGAGTCCAGTCGCTTAGAAAATTTATTCAAACTTTCACCTGTGGGCATTGTATTAAGTGACTACAAGTCTGGGAAATTTTTAGATTGTAACCAGTCCTTTTTAGACAGTACCCATTACACGCTAAATGAACTCAAAAATATTTCGTTTCGTGACTTAACGCCTACTAAATATTACGAACAAGATTCCGCCAACATTCAGCAAATACTAACCACTGGCACTTATGGCCCTTTTGAAAAAGAAGTACTGACAAAATACGGCGATTCTTATCCTGCGGTATTAAATGGTTTGTTATCTTCTGACCACAATGGTCGCCCTTATGTGTGGTCTTTCATTCTTGATGTTACTGAAAACAAAGAAGCCCAAAAACACATTAATCAGCAAAACCAAACATTAGAGCTGGTGATCGACAATACCAATGTTGGCATATGGGATTGGAACATAAAAACCGGTGAGCTGATTTTAAATGAGCGCTGGGCTGAAATCATTGGCTATACACTAAAAGAACTTTCTCCCGTTAGCATCGATACCTGGATGGCCCATGCGCATCCTGATGATTTAGAAGAGTCGAATCGACTTTTACAAGAGTGCTGGCAAGGTCCTGGACGTCACTATATTTACGAATCCAGAATGAGGCATAAAGATGGCAGCCTGCTATGGGTATTGGATTCTGGAAAGGTGGTTGAATGGGATGAAGATGGTTCCCCTATTCGCATGGTGGGCACTCACCTTGATATTACAGAACAAAAGAAATCAGAACGGATTCTTGTTTCAGCGCTAGAAAAATCAAAATTGGCTGCACAAGCAAAAAGTGAATTTCTGGCGACCATGAGTCATGAAATTCGAACGCCTATGAATGGCATATTGGGCATGCTTGGGCTTTTGAATACGTCCGAACTATCCACAGAGCAAGCCCGTAAAATCAATATTGCACAATCCAGTGCCAATAGCCTTCTGACTGTCATTGATGACATTTTAGATTTTTCTAAAATGGATGCTGGCAAGATGGACTTTGAACACATTGAATTTAATCTACGACAAGTCATTGATAATTGTGCAGAGACCCTTGCACTTAAAGCGCAAGAAAAAGGCTTAGAAATTGTCATCAACAATGTGGACATTAAATACAGCAATGTAATTGGCGATCCCAACCGGGTTCGACAAATCATTATGAACCTATTAGGTAACGCCATAAAATTTACTGATGAAGGTGAGGTTTCAATCACCAGTAAGCTGCAGCCTGATGATGGAAACTATTTATTTGAATGTGAAATTAAAGACACGGGAATTGGTATTCCCCCTGAAAAATTAAAAACCCTGTTTACTTCTTTTACTCAGGTGGATACCAGTACCACTCGTAAATATGGCGGCACAGGATTAGGCTTGGCCATCAGTAAGAGGCTGGCCACGCTTATGAATGGTAATATTACATTAAGCAGTGAAGTCGATATTGGCAGTGCCTTTACTATTATTTTAAAACTTGGCAAGCCTGAAGCAAACACACCCAACCGACCGCTTACAGATTTATCTCAAGAAAATTTCTTGATCATTGATAATAACTTAAGAAATTTATGCGCCATTGAAGATCAGCTTTCTAGCTGGGGCGCAAGCGTGATTACGTGCGAGTTTTGCGAACAAGCCCATGCCTTGTTATCGGATAATGTATTTCAATATATATTAATCGACTCGCAAGGTTTGCAACCAAGTTGCAGGGAGTTTTCGAGAAACATGGTAGAGAAACACCCCGATACACAATTAATATTCATGTCGTCTATGGGGTTTAAACCCAGTAAAGCAGACTTAGCGTTGTATAATTTTATTTTACCCAAGCCCATCACCACGGCGGGCTTATTGCATTTTATTGATCACACTCGTAACCCTCAAAGTCAGGCGCCAAAAAAGGTCTCAGCCACACAGTGGCCTGCTAATACAAAGATATTATTGGTCGAGGACATTCTGTTTAATCAAGAAGTGGCCATCATGATGCTTGAAGAAATTGGTTTAACAGCGGGCATTGCTGAAAACGGCCGCATTGCTTTAGACATGCTGCAGGCTGAACCTGACTATAATTTTGTACTCATGGATTGTCAGATGCCTGAAATGGACGGCTTTGAAGCCACTGAAAAGATTCGCCAAGGGGGCGCAGGGGAATCTCATAAGAATATCAACATTGTGGCGCTGACCGCCAATGCCATGAGCACGGATAAAGACAAGTGCATGGCCGCGGGGATGAACGGCTACCTATCTAAACCATTGGACATAAAACTACTGGAGAATGTGCTCATAAAATTTCTCACTTAATTTCCTAACCAAACGGTTAGTTTTTTGTTAGGATTCTATCATCGCTCTACTCTAGACAAATTCGGCTAAATTCGATTTTGGAGTGGATTTCAATATATAGTGATCAAAGAACAATAATCATAAAACATAGGTGAACCTCCAATGCTTGAAAAATTATTTAAACTCAGCCATTTTGGTACGACACCAAAAACTGAAATTTTGGCGGGTATCACTACCTACCTAACCATGGCATACATCATATTTGTTAACCCTGCGATGCTGGCTGACGCAGGCATGGATAAAGGGGCTGTCTTTGTCGCTACCTGTTTAGCTGCGGCTATTGGTTGCTTCATTATGGGTCTTTGGGCAAACCTACCAATCGCGCTGGCGCCGGGCATGGGTTTAAACGCATTTTTCACATACGGCGTTGTTCTGGGCATGGGCCATGAATGGCAGACCGCCCTTGGGGCCGTATTCTTAAGCGGTATCATCTTTTTATTATTAAGCTTATTTAAAGTCCGTGAGATGATCATTAACGCCATACCCAATACTTTAAAGTTGGCCATTGCGGCAGGTATTGGTGCGTTCTTGGCGCTGATCGCGCTTAAAAGTTCGGGCATTATTGTTGCTCACCCAGCCACTCTTGTTGGTCTTGGGGATCTAACAAGCCTTTCTCCTGCTATGACCTTGATCGGGTTCTTTGCGATCATCGCAGCTGTACAACGTAATATTCCGGGTGCGGTGATGCTGGTGGTATTAGCCATTACGGTTGTGGGTTTATTAGTGGGCGATGTATCTTATGGCGGCCTAGTATCTGCGCCACCGTCTATCGCCCCTACTTTCATGCAAATGGACATTGCCGCTGCACTGGATGTGGCCATGTTAAGTGTGATCTTTGCATTCTTGTTTGTGGATTTATTTGATACAAGCGGAACATTAATCGCTGTCACTCAGCGTGCAGGCATTGCTGAAAAAGATGGTTCGGTGCCAAATCTAGGCAAAGCTCTTGTAGCAGACAGCTCTGCAACCATTGTGGGTGCTGCATTGGGAACATCATCAACTACATCGTACATAGAGTCTGCTTCTGGCGTAGCCGCTGGTGGTCGTACTGGTCTAACTGCTGTGACGGTTGGTGTGCTGTTTGTTTTATCCATGTTTTTCGCGCCGCTTGCAGGCATGATTCCAGTTTACGCAACCGCTGGTGCCATCTTATACGTATCGGTACTTATGATGTTCACGCTAAAAGATGTGAAGTGGGACGACCTGACAGAGGCGGCTCCGGTAGCCGTTGTTTTATTGTTAACGCCACTTACCTTCTCTATTGCTCACGGTATCACACTGGGCTTTATTACTTATGCCGCCGCTAAAGCCCTTGGTGGTAAAGCCAATGAAGTCAGCACCAGTGTTTGGATTGTATCTGCACTGCTGTTAGCAAAGATAATCTTCATTGGGTAGAACACAGACAAGTGAATAACCATTAAAAACCATAAAAAGGGCGCACATTGAGCGCCTTTTTTACAGGTAAAATATAGATAGTGTTCATAGACTGGAAAATGATCGATATCCATTTTTACCTGACCCCTTTACTACATACATGGCCTTGTCAGCACATGATAGCAAGCCATTTGCACTGTCATTATCACTGGGGTACATGGCATAGCCAATGCTCATACCAATCTCAACCTGTTCAACCTTCCCTTCATGAAAGATCAGAAACGGGTCTTTTGTGCATTCTAATTTAGCACTAGCAACTTGCTCACAGCCCTCGGCATTTAATAAGGGTGCCACAATCATGACAAATTCGTCGCCACCAAACCGTGCTAAAATATCGGTTCTTCGTGTTAAACGATTCAATCGAGATGAAAACTGCTCAAGTACCTGATCTCCCGCATGGTGACCATAAGTATCGTTAACGGCTTTAAACCCATCTAGATCTATCATGATCACACCAAATTCGTCTTTATTTCGTAACGATAATTCACACTGCTGATGAAGTCGATCTAAAAAATAGGTGCGATTATAAAGTAACGTTAACGTATCAATGTTAGCCATGTTCTTCACTTTATTCAGTAACGCATGACGCTCGATAGAAAACCGAATTGACCGCTGCAAAAGACTTTGGGTAAGCTCATCTTTAGGGATATAGTCTTCAACCCCCAGTTGTATCGCTTGCTCACCCAGTTCAATACTATTTACTCCGGTTAAAATCACCACAGGAATATCACTAAATCGATTCACAACATTAACAACCGTATTCAAGCCATTTGAATCAGGCAACCCTAAGTCAAGCATAATAATATCAACTTCATTAACATCAATTGTAAAAAGTTCAGATAAAGAATGGCACTCTACCAGCTCAGCAAGCGCTCCAAAAGCCTTAGAAAATTCATTCTTAAACAAATATATATCATCGTGATCATCTTCAACTAAAACCACTTTAATAATTTGATTGGACATAGATACATTACCTAATGATTATTAATTTCATTCAACACAAACCAATAAGAGTGCAGTGTTTTAACTAATTTTTTACAATCTTTAAATTCTGATGGTTTCACAAAATATGCATCAAACCCTAAACGTTGACAATCTTGAATATCTAAAGGTGACGATGACGTTGTCAACGCCACAATAGGAATACGTTTAAAATTAACATGGGATGCTAACTCTAAAAATATTTCTTTACCTGAAATTCTTGGCAAATTTAAATCAAGAAGTATCAATTTTGGTAATTTATAAGCGCCACTATCAACTTGGAAAATTTTCTCGCTCAGTTCCTCTCTACTGGTTATAGAGTCAAAATCCAATTCTGACGAAATTTCTGAAAATAAACTCCGATAAAAATATTGATCATCCAAATCATCATCTATCATCAAAACCTTATCCATGATTTTCACCTTTTGATTTTAACTTAACAATGAAGGTTGAACCCACACCCTGTTGTCCGATGGCTATTATTGTGCCCCCATGCAAGCTTATTAACTGAGCGCAAATAGCTAACCCCATGCCTGTTCCATCGACGTCACTGTTTTTTACCAGCCGTTTGAAAGGCTCGAAAATTTCTTGACTATATTCATTGTCAAAACCAATGCCATTATCAGAGAACACAAGCTCAGTGAACCCTGGGGAATGTTTGATTTCAATATTGATAACAGGATCCCTAGATTCATCTTTATATTTTATGCTATTTCTAATTATATTCTCCACAACATTGGATATTACTATGCGATCACAATAAAGATCCCCTTCGCCTACCACGTTTATTTTGGTTCCGCTTTCTTGTATGACCACCGATAGCTGATCGCTGGCATCCGATATTAAATCGACTGCAGGCACTTCTACTAAATTCAACTTCACATGAGCCGATCTCGACAAATCTAATAACCGTTGAATCATATTTTTCATGCGTCTTGATGCACTTGATATACGCTCTAATTCGAACTTTGATTTTTCATCAAGCTGACTATCACCCAATCGCTCTAATAAACTGGTCGAAAATGATGTAATCTTCCTTAAAGGTTCTTGCATATCATGGGACGCTGAATATGCAAAACGTGTCAGCTGATCATTGGTGTTTTTTAGCTCTTGATTCAGCATCACCTGATTCAGCTCTATTGACTTGCGGTGTGAAATATCTTCGATAACCGAAATAAAATAATCTGGCTTACCACCTTCATTACGTACAATAGACACCGTTAAATTGGCCCAAATTAAATTTCCATCACTGCGTATATAACGTTTTTCCATATCATAACTGTCTTGCGTGCCTTCTATCAGTCTATTTACATGCACCAAATCTAAATCTAGATCTTCTGAAAATGTTACATCTTGAAAACTCATTGATAGCAGTAGTTTTTTATCATAACCAAGTATTTCACAACATTTTTTATTCACATTGATCCAGTTACCATTCAGATCCACATGTGCAACCCCCACAGCAGCCATTTCAAAGGTGTTTTGAAAGTCCATTGTCAACTTCCTTTGAATTTCTTCTGACTCTCTAATTTGAGTAATATCTATAAATGTTCCTAACATATCTTTAGGGCTACCATCCTCGTTAAAATCGAAAACAGAATCTCGTGATAACAACCAAACCCAATGACCAGCCATACTTTTAAATCGATATTGTAATGTATGCACCTCACCTTCTTTGGAGTTTTGCACCTCTTCGATATGCTTAAATACATCATCAATTTCATCAGGGTGAAATAGATTAAGAAATTCACCCTTCTCTTTCATCTCAATAAGATCTGATAACGTATAACCCGTAATTTTGGAATATTCGTCATTTATATAGAGATTATTTTGACTTTCAAAATTATAGATATACAAGCCATTAATTGAGCGATTAATCACCTTCTCTAAATAATTTGTTTTATTGATTAAGTCCGACTTTTGAATAATGTCATTGTGAATATTGACAATGGTGCCTGACAACAAATACGGATCGCCACTAGTATCTAATGTCAACTTCCCTTTTGACCTAAACCATTCATACACTCCGGTGGCCGTCATCCCTAGGTATTCAACTAGGTAATCTGTTTTATTTATTAGGCATTTATTAACTTCGTCTAGAACTTTAGCACGATCAACTTCATGGACGTGGTCCTCCCACAATTGAAAGCTTGGCTCTGCATCAACATCACAGCCCATTAACTGCAAGTGCCTTTTAGACTGCCACACTTCATTTGTAACAATGTTCCACTCCCACAGACCATCTTCTGTCGCCTCGGTAATTCTATCCAGTTTCATTAAACTGCTACGAAGTAAATTATCCGCTTCAATCTTTTCTTCTCGATCAATGACTGATACAAAAACAAATTGCTCATCATGATAGATGCCAGTCGACAAATTAATTTCAAGCGCTATCTTTATTCCGTCACGTGTTACGCCTTCGACAATCCTACCCGCGTTCATTTGATAAGCATCACTGGGCGCATCAACATATTTTTGCATAACGGTAGTGTGCATCTGCTTAACGCCCGTAGGAACAAGAGTATTAATAGACAGATCTTTTACTTTATCGCTATCGTATCCAAACAACTGACACGCTTTTGGGTTCATGTGTTCAATGCAAAATTCTTGATTTACCAGAATGAATCCAATTGGCGAATTCATGCTCATTTGCTTAAACAATTCATTTTCGGTTGTGGCTTTTTGTTGCTTTAACAATTCCGATGGCTTGGGCAATTTAAAAGCAAGTGGTAGGTAATAGTACACACCCACAGCGGTTGCAAACGAAACAATCGCCGTGGCCCCTTTTAACAAGGCTTGATAACCGTAGTAGCCATTAAAAATGGTAAAGATAGAAAATAAATGGGTAAGACCGCAAAAGAAAATAAAAGCTGCAAATAAAATATAGATATGTCTGTAAGTCGTGATTTGACGCTTAACAACAAACATTAAGATGGCAATTGGGATGGAGAAATAGGAGCTCGCAATCAACAAGTCTGACGAAATAGACAGCCACATTATGGATGGCTCCCACGCATAGCACATGCCATGGGGCATAAAGTCACCTGAAAATAGCGGGTGCCCGGAAGGTTCAATCATTGTGATTCCAAAAAAGATCTAGCGAGTACTTTGTTATTTATAACTAGCGTGCTATATGAAATAGTTATATAAAGCTGTCAATTTACGCCTAAAATAGATCCAATATAGTTTATAAATGCACTTTACTAATACTAGACCGCCTGCCTACATCGTGCTTTAAATAAATGTCTATGATTTTAACCGTGATCAAATACTGAAAAAATTGAGGTCTATTAACTTACTAGGTGTAAGGCTTTTATGAGAGGGACATGAAATACATTTTTAGCATGCAAAAAAATGGGCGCTTTAATAGCACCCATTTAATAACTTAATCATCAACGTATTCAGCTCAGTTTAATCCGATGCTTGTATTCAGGCTTAGCCAAAACCAAGTGGCTCACGCCAATTGCTCGCTCTGCAAACGCCCCTTCACAATAACTTAAATAAAACTGCCACATGCGTTTAAAGTCTTCGCTGTAATCCAGTGCTGTAATCGATGCCTCATTCGCGTTGAATCGTTTATGCCATGCACTTAATGTTTTAGCGTAGTCTTGACCAAAATCATCCATCTGAACCAGATTCATGTCTGTATTCTTTTTAGTGGCAGACAACATAGATTGCACGCTTGGAATGCAGCTACCCGGAAAGATATAGCGCTGTATGAAATCAACATTTTTTAATGCCCCATCAAAGCGCTGATCTTCAATTGTAATGGCTTGTATTAACGCCACGCCATTTGGTTTTAACAACTCGGATACGGTTGAGAAATAGGTATCGAAGTATTTTGCGCCAACCGCTTCAATCATTTCGATGGAAACCAGTTTGTCGAATGTTCCATGCTCAGTTAATAAGCGGTAATCTTTTTTAAGCAGGGTGATTTTTTCTTCTAGGCCTTCTCGAGCAACCGCTTCTTTTGCCCACTTGTATTGCTCTTCACTGATGGTCGTTGTGGTGACATGGCAGCCATAATTTTTAGCCGCGTAGATAGCAAAGCCACCCCAGCCCGTACCAATTTCCACAACACGGTCTTCAGGGGTTAATTTAAGTGATTCACAGATGGTTTTGAGTTTGGTAAGTGACGCTTCTTCCATTGTGGCATCGTCACTTGGAAATATGCCGCTTGAATACATCATGGTTGGATCTAAGAACAATTCGAATAGATCATTACCCAAGTCATAATGAGCTGCGATGTTACGACGGGACCCTTTTGCACTGTTTTGATTTAAGTAGTGAAACCATTTTAGGAAGGGCTTAGTGACCAAGTTAACTAGACCACCCTCCATTGCATCCAGAACGTCCATATTACGTACCATGACTTTAACAAGCGCTGTTAGGTCTGGTGTGACCCAATCACCTGTCATATACGCTTCTGCTGCGCCAATACTGCCGCCCGTCAAGATATCCACATACGCACTGCTGTCTTTAATCTCCAGCTCGCCATAAAGCTCACCGTGTTCGTTTGCTTGTGCCGAACCGAAGGTGAGAACATCCTCTCCGTCTTTAAGCACAATGCGTCCCGTATGCAGTTTTTCTAATTGAGACAAGACCGCACGCTTTGCTAGGCGTTTCACACCAAATGTGCGCGGTTTTTTGATGTCTATATTTGCAACAGAAGAGGTCATTACAAAGTCCTTCTTACACAACGTAAATGTTAAATTAGGTTAAATTAATTTGCTCATGCCTTTAACAGGCTTACTTTTCTTTTGTGGTTCTTGATAAGTATTCTGCAGCGGCCAGCTCTTGCTTTGCAAGCTTCTGACTAATTACATCTGTATTCGTATCTTCGCTACCAGGGTGCCCGTAAAACGGTGAGCGCTTTACCCACAATTTGAACGCTTGCCAATATATGCCCCACACTACCTTTACGGTGATTAATGGCTGTCGGATCAATATAGCGGCTAAATTTTTATCAAATGAGTTTTGTTGCAAGGTCAAAGTGGCATCAAAGTGCTTTTCTGCTTCCGTTGTTTGTATGAAGTTATCCATATGCACGTGCAGTTGGCTTTTTGGTTCAGAGAACACCCATTTGTAATCCATATTCATTGGGTTGAACGGGCTCACATGAAAGCGCTTTATAAATTCGAATTTGAACTTATGATTGTTTGGGTTGTTTTTATAATGTGTCAGCTGCATATCACTGCCCACCAATGCTTCAGCATCTGTTATGGCGTGGACATAAGCGTGGCGTTCACCCCAGGGGGTATTTGTGATCTCTGATAGAATGGCTTGTAGCTGATTATCCTGGTCAAAGCAGTAGTAAAAAACAACGGGGTTAAAATTAAAGCCTAAATATCGGACATGCCCCAATACTCTTACCGAACTTATTTCGGGTGGCTCGCATTGATGGTCTTGGTAATGAGAATGAACGCGATCGATCACGGCTTGTTTTAAATCAGGCTGATCGGGGGCAAAGTAATCTTTACGCTTAAAGCTAACTAGATTGAATCGCTCTAGTGCGCAATACCATTTTTTTGAAAATAGATTCGGTAGTTCATCCAAATCTAGGTACATCATAAAAATTGGATAACGAAAGTGATTAAGCACAGGAACAAAACGCCTGTGCCCAATCCAGCCAGTATAAATTGCAGAGCGAGCAGGCTGTGGCACATTCATATTAAAGCTCTATTCCAAAGTCTGAACATACTTTTAACGCACTCTTCACACCATCTTCATGGAAACCATTCAACCAATACGCGCCACAGAAATGTGTGCGATTATGATTACTAATATCTGAGTGACGAGATTGCGCCACCATGCCATCTAATGTAAATACTGGATGTGCGTATTGATATTGCTTAATGATTTTGGATGGGGCAATTTCTTGGCTGCGATTAAGTGTTAACAATATGGTTTCAGGAGCATCATCAAAGTTCTGCAGTATATTCATATTATACGTCACCATGGCATGCTCTGAATGACGCTGAGGAATATGGTAGTTCCAAGCGGCCCACGCTATTTTTTTCTTTGGCATGAGCTTTTCATCTGTATGCAGCACCACATCGTTCATTTGAAATGGAATGGCGCTTAATACATCGTTTTCATCTTGTGTGGCATCGCTTAATAAACGTAACGCCTGGTCACTGTGGCAAGAGAAAATAACCTGATCAAATTCGTACTGTTTACCTGATGATGTTGTAATTGTTACCAAATCATTTGAACGAAGCACTGATTTAATGGGGGTGCTTAAATGGATATTGTCTTTATAGTTCTTAGTTATCGGTTCAATGTAGCTTCTAGAGCCACCTGTTATCACTCGCCATTGAGGTCGGTCATCGACGCTTAACATTCCGTGGTTATTAAAAAACTTTAAAAAGAATTTCAGCGGAAAATCCATCATCACATCAACGGATGCGCTCCAAATGGCTGAACCCATAGGGACGATATAATGGTTAACAAAATGCTTACTGTACCCATGTTGCTTAACAAATTCACCTAGGGTTTGGCCTTCTTTAATTTCATCACTGTCTAATGCTGCCACAGTTTGTTTGTTGAATTTCAGTATATCCAAAATCATACGAATAAATGATGGGCGCAGCGCATTAGTTCGCTGTGCAAATAAACTATTCAGAGTGGTGCCATTATATTCTAGGCCTGTGTTTTCATCGCGAACACTGAAGCTCATTTCTGAATCTTCACTTTCTACACCCAGTTGGTCCATCAGTTTAATGAAGTTAGGATAGGTCCAGTCGTTAAAAACAATGAACCCTGTATTAACAGGGTAAGTCTTTCCACCCAGTTTAATATCTTCTGTATTAGTGTGCCCGCCTAAATAGTCATTAGCCTCAAACAGAGTCACATGGTGCTTACTTGAAAGCAAGTGGCCACAGGTGAGTCCTGAAATACCGGCACCAATTATGGCGATTCGTTGTTTTTTATCGATTGTATTCGTCATGTTCTATCGCTTAAATATTAATTATTATTGAAAACAGCTACACCATTCTGCTTTTTAATTTTTTAATTACCCAACTTAAAACGGGAATATGCTCGTACAGTAGCTCACCGCCATCAATGTAATCCTGATGGAGATAGACTCTGTCTGTATATCGAATATGAGAGGCGCCTTTCACTGCAATGTTGTTTCCACCATTCAATTTAGGGTGGGCATAATTCATTGTCCAAGTCAGCATGGCTTGATCATCGGATATCATTTCATCATGGAAATCGAATGTGCTGTAAATGACATTTTCGTAAACCGATTCGCAATATTGAGTAAACGCATCAATGCCATCTAGTTCATGAAAGCTGTCTTTAAATTGAATATCGTGTCGATACACTTTTGGGATAAGGCCATCATGAATATTGCTTTTATTCAGCGTTTGATAAAGTGATTTGAAATCATTCACTAATTGAGTTGTATCTTGATTGGCAATTTTTTCTTTCTGCACGTTAGACCCCTTTCCTTTTAAGCGATGACAACTTTGATTTTCTATTAGCCTCTTTACCTTCAATTAATATTCGACTGGGGACTGGGTTTAAGTCCCAAATGATGCCTAATTTTTCCATCAGCTTTAAAATGTAATATGAGATGTCTATTTCCCACCAGTAAAACCCCTGCCTTGCAGACACTGGAAAACGGTGATGATTATTGTGCCAGCCTTCACCTAATGTGATTAGAGAAAGCCAAAAGTTATTACGACTGTCATCGGTGGTATTAAAGCGTCGCTTTCCCCAGGTATGGCAAAGTGAATTAATTGTGAATGTTCCGTGAGCAAGTACCACCGTTGATATGCAATAGCCCCATACAAACATTTGTATGCCATTGGTTTCCAGACTAGGTGCAAAAGCGAATAGCATTTCGCCCAATATGAACAAGCTAACACCCAGAATAATCGGTACTAATATGTCATATCGATTTAGGAATTTAAGTTCAGGAAATTTAGACCACTCTTTAACCATTGAGTAATCTGTTTTAAAAGCCGCATCGCAAGTAAACCACCCCATATGACTCCACCAGAAGCCATGCTTTAGTGGGCTATGAAGATCACTTTCTTCGTCTGAATGTTTATGGTGTTTTCTGTGATGGGCGGCCCACCATAGTGGTCCACGCTGTGTGGCACTGTTTCCGACTACGGCAAAACAGAACTGCCAAAAACGATTCGTTTTAAAACTTTTATGGGAAAAATAGCGATGATAAAATGCGGTGATGGCAAACATACGAATAAAATACAACGCCACACACACTCCAACCGCCACAGGGCTCCACCCCACCCAAATGACAGCCAAACACGCTAGGTGCACAAAAATAAATGGCAAGCAGCGTACCAAGTTTAGCTTTCGGCTGTCGCCAACTCGATCCGATCCATGCTCGCTATCAAACCAAAGTTTGATGGTCTCAAGAAGAGACATTGCCACCTTCATGGTGTTACTCCGAAAAATATATGATTACACAATTTATATAAGGTTATACGCACACAAATCACTTTTGGTTCTCTTTTAATTTTGCAAAAGAAGGCTCTGTTGTGATTATATTTTGATTGATGTGTCTAATCCTTTAAACCAACTTTTTGTTTGCTTAACCGATGACGCATGATCAACGATTGGCTGCATGTAACCTACCTGCTCTACTTGTTCCCGACTAGGGCTGTGTATGGATTTATTGTCCAAACTTGCCAGCTCTGGCACATATTGACGAATAAATAAGCCTGTTGCATCAAATCGCTGACTTTGGCGGGTCGGATTAAAGATTCTAAAATAAGGCACGGCATCAACTCCGGTAGAAGCACTCCACTGCCATCCACCGTTATTACTGGCAAGGTCGGCATCGATTAGATTTTCCATAAAGTATTTTTCCCCCCAGCGCCAATCAATAAATAGGTGCTTGGTTAAAAACATGGCAGTAACCATTCTTAATCGGTTATGCATCCAACCTGTGGTATTTAGCTGTCGCATGGCGGCGTCTACTATTGGGTAGCCTGTTTTCCCTTGAGCCCAAGCTTCAAATAATGTTTTATCGTGCTTCCAAGGCAGTGCATTGGTTTTAAGCTTAAAAGGTTCGTGCTTGCATAGATTTGGAAACAAGAATAATAAATGCCGGTAGAAATCTCGCCAAACCAGTTCATTAACCCAGGTGGCAATGCCCTCTTGATTGATAAAACCGCCTTCTGAGTTATGCTCATGTGCTGCTTGATAACTTTGCCTAACCGACAACATTCCAGTAGCCAAGCAGGCTGATATTCGACTGGTGCCTTCAACAGCGGGGAAATCTCTGTCTTGCTGATATTCGGTTATTCGATCGGCGCAAAATTCATTTAATAGTTCGTGTGCTTGATGCTCATTTTGAATGAATACTTCATGATGCAGTTCGGTTATTTCTATCGATTCTAGTGCGCTAACATCTGAAGATACTTTAAGATTAGCTTGCTCGGAATGCACCCTAGGCTTACCGTACAAGGGTCTCATTAAGCTATCTAATTCAGATAAATAGGCTTTTTTAAATGCTGAAAAAACTTTATAAGGCTGGCCTTGTTTATTGTAGATTTTTCCAGGCTCAATTAAACATTGATCATGGGACACTTTAGGGGAAATGCCTTTGGCTTTAAATGCATTAATCACTGAAGCGCTTAACTTACGTTCGTTATGTTCGTATTCTTGATTAAACCGTATATCTGCGCAGTTATTGTCTTTTGCAAATGAGACTAAGGCTTCTGGTATCTTGTCAAAATCACCGGCGTTGATCACAACCAGAGGTATGGTTTGCTTAGATAGGGATTCTTCTAATGCTTTTAAATGCTCTACAATCAAGCTGCGTTGACGCTTGGCCAGGCTATGCTGATTCCACTGATCTTCACACAACATATAGACTGCTATGACAGGACCTTTTTTTACCCCATGATAAAAAGCTGGGTTATCTCTTAATCTAAGGTCTCGACGAAACCAAACAATACTGGGTTGTATATTGCTAGAATTGATTGCCCCATTTTCTTTTATTTGGCTCATAATGATTCAGCGTGTGTACTGTTCGCTGGATGCTTAGTAAAAGCCCCTGTCTCTAATAAATGGGTTACTAATCGCTGTCCACTTATGTAAGCACGTTCTACGCCTTTTATATTTTGCTCTTTCTCAGAATCGGCTTCATTAGCCACATCAAAATAATCGCCTACTAGGTGTAAATTATCAGAGAATGATAAGTACCCTTTTGTGCTTTTTATTAATTGAGAGTACTGCGAATACAGCCATCTGTGGGTGTATTGTTTAATGACTTCAACTTCATCTGCGCGAACGGTAGAAAGCATTTGATTGAATGCTTGCTTCAATTCCTCTCCGACATAAGACAATTCTTTATCTAGGTACTGAAGGCTCCATTCAACCGTGGTGGTTAGCTTGATAATTTGATAGCCGCTGTGGTTTCGTTCGGCCTTCATGTGTTCGATTGAAATATTATCGATCACATCATTTGAAAACTGCTTAATCGTTTCTAATTGTTCTTTCGAGATTGAATGGGTATTTAACACCATAGAAGAAACAAATACTGGGTCGCTATGAATGTTCCGCAGCCAAGACAAGGCAGGATGTTCAGCTGGTAATAGTGTATGTGCCTGCTCAGCTGGGGCCGATAAAACCAAATGGCGACAACAGGCGATAACCTCTTGCGTTATTAATGATTGAGAGGCTTGAGGCTGGCGATCATCTGTTTGCGATACAGCAAATAAATACCACTTGCCGTCTTTACGCTCTATTTTGCTTATTTTTTTGCTGAACGTGACATTCAAATTTCGGCTCATATGGCGAGTGAGCATGGAGTTACGCGGCACAGCCACATAATTGTCACTGTCACCCTGATGACCACTGGAATCATTCGCTTTTGATACGACGCCTTGCAGCATTAACTCTTGTAAGTGACGCTTAAATTCTGTGGATTTAGCTTGAAAAACGGATGCGCCTAGATCAAACGATGCATTAGAGTCTTCTGTAGCTTTACTACCATTTACCAAGTGGTTCGAGTCAACCGCCACCCGTTTACTTCCAAGCCGACCACCGGTACCACGAGCCTTTTCAAATACACAGACATCACATCCAGACACTTTTAACTCATTAGCAACGGTTAAACCTGAGATTCCTGCTCCAACGACAATCACGTCACTGGTGTAATAATCTAACAAAACCTCATTGCTCGAAAGGCTGCTTTCTGATGCGTTTTTTGCAGTGCCCGAATTGATGGATTCCATAGCTTTTATTTCATTTAAATGATTCATAAGTCCTTGTACGCAGCATGGAATTTTATGGATCACTAAAAAATCACTGTACCCGCGTCAGTCATTGCTTTACTTTAAATTGAATATTGAATTTAATACCCGCCTTGCAATAACTTATTAGGAAGCACCTTTGCCTCAAGTTGCCAGCGAAACAACCTATCAGATGGATGATTTGATTGTTCGCATTGCTAATACCCAAGATCAGAAAGCATTTTCAGAGCTGACTGTGCTTGCTGCCCCACGCTTAAAGGCCTATGCCATACGCTGTGGCGCAGATATAAACGATGCCGAAGAATTAGTGCAAGAATGCCTACTGACCGTATGGCGTAAAGCACATCAATTCAATCCAAAAACCGCACGAAGCACCACCTGGTTATATACCATCATTCGAAATCGTCGCATTGATATCGCACGCAAGAACAAGCTAGATATCGTTCAATCAGACGATTTATGGCCTGAAGGTGAATCTGATTTACTGGAAGATGACGTTGAACGTGATCTAACCGGCGAATTAGTGCGTACATTATTATACAGCCTGCCAGACGAGCAGCGTCAGATCGTATTCAAGGTGTATTTCGAGGGTAAATCCCATAGCGAAATCGCCGGTGAATTAGATTTACCGCTGGGGACGATTAAATCCCGTTTAAGACTGGCAATGAAAAAGTTAGATACACTGGCAAAAGAACAGGTCTCATGGCTCACTATCATCCTAATCATGAACTTTTAATGCAGTTTGCAGCCGGCCAGCTCAGTAATGCGCTGGGTATCATGGTTGCCTGTCACATTGAAAACTGCACCGAATGCCGTCACGTTACTCACAATTTCGAGCACCTTGGAGGAGAAATCCTAGAGTCTTTAGACTCAATAGAGGTTAGTCCCGATTTTGTAACACGTACACTGGCTAAACTTGCAGAATCATCAGAGGCGGCACCCGAGCAAACAATCAAGCCCATAATGGTGGATTCAAGATTACCGAAACCGCTACAGCGCTTCTTGCCCAACAAACTTGAGCAACTGCCTTGGCATGGGTTTACTAAAAACATACAGCAATTTGATTTACCGTTTGGTGACAAACAGTACTCCGCTCGATTTTATAAAATCAAAGCGGGTAAAGAATTGCCTCAACACACACACAAGGGTAACGAATTCACTCTGGTAATGGACGGTGCTTTCAGCGATGAAGCTGGTTCATACCATGCTGGAGACTTCATACTGGCTGACAGTCAAACACACCACCAACCTAAGGCGCACGCTGATTGTGATTGCATTTGCTTTGCAGTACAGGATGCTCCGCTTAAGTTCACGGGTTTCTGGGGCCGAATGCTGAACCCTTTTATCACTCAGTAATGCAGTAAATGACACTTAAAGAGCACAAAAAAAATACCCTTAAGGGTATTTTTTTTGTCTTGAGATTAACTTGAATACAATTAACGCTTAACGAAAGATCGAAACTGAAGCCCTAATGCCAATACGATTACGCCCTCTAAAACTGCCATGGCATACACACCACTATTCGCAGCAATACTGCTAACGGCGAAGATTCGAAAAACAAATAATCCTGCCGACGTGATTAACGCAAAGAAAACAGCGGCCTCAACATAGCTAGACTTAGTACTGCTTAGCAGCATGGCTAAACCCAAGCCCACCTGTAAACCGCCATAAACCGATACAAATTCAGATAAGCCAATAGTGTTTAAAGTAAACCCTAGGAATGAAGCCGCTAACTCAGGTTGAAAAGCACACCAGAGACCTGAAACCAAATAAAGTGAACCGACTATTTTTAATACCCACATACTGCTTCCTTTACTGTATAGATTAATATTCTAGTGAATTTATTTATGGCGATAGAATTTCGCCCGTAACTAATTAGGTAAGACGCTGTGTGTATCAGAGTACTGATATTTAATGTGCGCCAGAACATTGGACCCTGAAGGCTCACCAGCGACCACTTCTTCTATGTTAGTAAGTCCTTTATAACTCAGTATTCGGCCACTGCCTAAGTCATATTCTAAGTAGATAGGGTCTACTAACAAGGCGATAAAAAAGTTATCTGGCGCTAAGCTAAAGCCAACAATGGAATCATTAATAAATGTTTGCTCTATTTTAAAGCTGACAAACATATTTCGAGTAGGGGCCAAAAACTCAACTACCTGTGACTGACCTGAGACTAAAGCCGGCCAATTTTTCATCATAAACACGTCAAACCCAGCATCGGCAATCATTACACCGTCTGATACCGTGTCTAGAGAATCCACCTGTTTATCACCATCGTCTTCTTGGGTATTCGTAATCGTAATAATTGAATCGTTTAAGGCAACATCTAATATTTTACTTGTTCTTAGATCCACAATATTGAAATTAGGAAAATACCCTTTCTCATCATATTCAAGGGTTTTATCCGCAATTAGAAACCCCTCTGAGGACTTGTATTGCACACTGGATGACTGTCGCTGATTATTGCTATCCGCTATGATCGAGTGATGCTCGCTGTAAAGCAAACTTGAATCCGTTAGGGAGTAGGCGTAACCAACAAATTCAATTTTGTTAGTCTCGCCTTTCATGATTTCTTGGGAACTTGAAGTGGCACTTACAACTAATGATAGAAGCATTAATAATGAATATTTCATAATTTTTATTCCTTGCTCTCCCGCAATAAATTATCGGTTATTAAATTGATATCTTTTTAATGCATCGATGCCAAACAGCTAAAAACAAGCCTGCCCAGAATGCCCATGAAAACACCATGATCAAGAGGTCATTATTCTCAAATTGAATGATGCCAATCTCTCGACCTGCCAAGTATGAAATAGGCCCCAAGAGTCCACATAGAATAATAAAAAAAGCAGGTTTACTTAATGCCCAATAAAAAGAGCTGAATAAGGTGGTTGAAAAAGCCAGCCACATGGTTAATAGCCAAGTGGGGATGCTCAAATAAAATAAAATTTTACTATCAGGAAATGTGTAAATATCCAGTCCGTATAAAAATGCATCCATCAGCACCCCTAGGCCCAATGCAACTCCTATCCCCACAACGATTGCGATAGCATTTACCTGACTGAACTTTAACGCGCCAATCAAGCTGATGAGCCCCATTACCGATATGACTTCATATCCAAATGCGGCGCTGAACCAAGTGACTTGAAACAAGATAATACTTAAAATTAGCTGCCATGTTTTCATGGTCGAATCTCATCGGCTTGATTTGACTCTGCCCGTGTTATCTTTCCAAGCAGGTAAAACTTTATTGAATCGGGCAATAACGAAAATAATTTTAGAATCAGGGTGAACCGCTTAGGGAAGTGGATATCAAATTTTGAGCTATTCAATCCTTTAATGATTCTGCTTGCAGCTTCATCACTTGAAATCATAAACGGCATGTCAAAATCATTTTTATCGGTTAAAGGGGTTTTTACAAAACCCGGTGAGATCAATCGAACATCCATTCCTTTATGTTGAACATCTGCCTTTAGGCATTCAACAAAATATCTCAATGCGGCTTTGCTGCCACCATAAGCATGTGCACGGGGTAATGCCTGATAGGTGACACTGCTACTCACAAATGCAATTTGAGGGTGCTCGTCATGGATTAACAAGGGCTGGGCATGATTGCTCACATGCACGGCGCCAAACAAATTGGTTTCCATCACTCGGCGCATGAGGTGTATATCTACTTGCGTTTCATCCACGTATTCGCACGTGCCCGCATTGATAATTACCTTATGTATTTTTTGTGTGACATTTTTGATTTGTCCCACAGCACGTTCAATTGACGCTTCGTCGGTCACATCCATGGGTAATGGAATCATGACTCCTTGCTTGTCATGATGTGTGCTCGGCTCTTTACTACCCGCTGACTGTTCATTTTCGGCTTCAGAGAATACACCGCTGCAAGCGATGGATAAGGTATTCAACGCTTGGGCTGAACGGGCACTAATGAATACTCGGTAACCTAGCTTGCAATATTCGATAGCAAGGGCTTCACCTATGCCGCTAGATGCACCCACAACCCAAACTGATTTCATATTCATACCCCTTTAACGAAAACCTTAAACCATGGCATGAACCCTAAGCTTCATACTAAATACATATAACACTTACGTGGGGGAGGCCTAATTGGATCAAACGGTTTTTATATAAGAGTTAATACTTCCTTAAGGTATGGTTATAAAAATAGGCCTATAATGGATAGATTGAACTATTATGTAATCAGGGTATTCTAATGCCTTGATTCAAGATTCATTCCGCTTAGATTGTTTCAGACATACCGTCATAAACAATGAAGATTAGGTTTTAAACACGTGCTGCACTTAAAATTTTTAACAGTTTGTTTCATGGCTCTGAGCATCATTGCTCAGGCGGTGAATGCTGTGAGTGCTCCCTGCCCTATGTTAGATGCCGCCATGACTCATTCGGGCCATCAAATGATGATGTCAGGCCCGCAAACTTCGAACCATGATATGACAGCTATGAACCACTTAGGCGAAAGTACCGATGAATCGCCTAAAATGGAGAACTGCTGTGGGGATGAATCCTGCCCTATGAATACCTTTGTGACAGGCTTTAGCTTTACCCAACCGGCCTTATCTCATAACACCAATGTGAGTCGAATTAGCAATATAGAAAGGGCTCAATCATACCTTTCGTTGTCGCCTGCCAGCCTTTATCGCCCACCCATTTTCGCTTAACACACTCTTAATCCGTCTAAATTTCACCTGCTTTAAGTTTGCTCATTGCGAATAACAGCCAGCTGAATACGACGCCCTTTTTCATTTGTGTTTTGTGGTAATAACATGTCTAACCCTAGCAATAATCAGGCAGCTTGGTTTTCAAAAAAAATGGTTCTCACCTTAATTAGCGGCACGTTAATAGGGTTTGCTAGCAAGCATTATATGGCGACCCCCGATTTAAAGCCTGCCAGTACTGAGGCACAACCCATATACTGGGTAGCCCCCATGGATGCTAATTACCGCAGAGACAAGCCAGGCTTGTCCCCAATGGGTATGGACCTTGTGCCTGTTTATAAAGATGCTGACAGTGAGAATGCGCCCGGTACGATCACAATATCCCCTGCGGTGATCAATAACCTAGGAGTTCGCACCACACAAGCGGCACTCATGCCCCTTGTGCAAGACATTAAAACAGTTGGCATTGTGCAATATGATCAAGACACCCTTATTCATATTCATCCAAGAGTGGCGGGCTGGATTGAAAACCTATATGTCAAAGCCGTTGGCAACCCTGTTAAAAAGGGCCAGCCCTTATACGACTTATACAGTCCTGAACTGGTCAATGCTCAGCAAGAGTTTATTGCCGAACTAGCCGGTAATAATCAAGACCTTATAACGGCCGCCGAAGAGCGGTTAAGTGCACTAAATATCAGCAAGCACACAATTAAAGAGCTCAGAAGAACGAAACACATTAAACAAACCGTAACCTTTTACGCTCCCCAATCTGGGGTCATTGATAATTTGAACATTCGTAAAGGGTTTTATGTGAAACCGGATACCACCATGATGTCCATTGGCTCTTTGGACCGTGTTTGGGTCGAGATCGAAATATTTGAACGACAAGCCAGCTCGGTTACCCCTCATCAAAACGTATCCATGACACTGGATTTTTTACCCGAGAAACTTTGGAAAGGTACCGTCGACTATATCTACCCATCTTTGGACAATAAAAATCGCACGTTAAGAGCGCGCCTACGGTTTGATAACAAAGAATTATTATTAAGACCCAATATGTTTGCGCAAATCATCATTCACAGTAATGACAAAACAAACAGACTGACCATTCCCAGAGAAGCATTAATTCGCACAGGAAAACAAGACCGCGTGGTACTGGCGCTTGGCAATGGAAGGTTTAAGTCTGTGGCTGTGAAAGTTGGCCTAATTACCGATGACAAAGTTGAAATAGTAAAAGGTTTATCTGCCGATGAAAAAATAGTAAGCAGCGCACAGTTTTTATTAGACAGTGAATCCAGTAAAACATCTGACTTTGTTCGTATGAGCCATCCACTAACAGACAATACCGACCTGCCCTCGGCCACTGTAACGGGTGATATCAACACCATTAATCACAAAACCCGCACGGCAAATATCAGTCGTGGCCCCATTGAAAAATGGAATCGCGAAGCCGCCATTGTGGATTTTTCTATTTCAACTGACCTGAACATAAAAAATCTAAATGAAGGGGGAAATATTGAATTTACCTTTGTGGTTCTAGATGGAGAATTTGTTATAACAGAAGCCACCGTTTTAGAAAAAGACAGCCGTAAGCAAGCTGAACCGGATCACTCAACCATGGAGCATAAATAAATATGATTATCTCCATTATAAAGTGGTCGGTTCAAAATCGATTTTTTGTATTACTGGCCACTCTAATATTGATCGGCCTTGGTGCGTATTCAATTAAGAATACGCCAATTGATGCCATTCCTGATTTAAGTGATGTGCAGGTTATTATTAAAACCAGCTTTCCGGGTCAAGCCCCTCAAGTGGTTGAAGATCAGGTAACGTATCCACTTACCACCGCCATGCTTTCAGTACCGGGGGCCGTGACGGTTCGTGGTTTCAGTTTTTTTGGTGACAGCTATGTGTATATTATTTTCAATGAAAAAACAGATTTGTACTGGGCGCGCTCTCGGGTTTTAGAATACCTGAGTCAGGTTGCCCCCTCGCTACCGGATAATGCAAAACCTCAATTAGGCCCGGATGCCACTGGCGTGGGCTGGGTTTATTTATACGCGCTGGTTGATAAAACAGGTCAGCATGACTTAAGCGAATTACGATCTTTGCAAGATTGGTTTTTAAAGTTTGAGTTGCAAACCGTGCCCGGCGTATCAGAAGTGGCCAGTATTGGTGGCATGGTTAAGCAATACCAAATAACCGTCGACCCCAATAAACTGCGTGCTTTTAATATTCCTCTTGCCCACATTCAAATGGCCATCAAACAATCTAATCAAGAGGTAGGCGCGTCTGTTATTGAAATGGCCGAAGCCGAATACATGGTGCGAGCATCAGGGTACCTAACCAGCACAATCGACATAGAAAACATTCCCCTAGGCATCAACAATAAAGGCACCCCTTTATTATTAAAAGATGTGGCTAACGTGGGCATTGGCCCACAAATGCGCAGAGGCATTGCTGAATTAGACGGCGAAGGCGAAGTGACCGGAGCCGTTGTGGTTATGCGATACGGTGAAAATGCTTTAGCCACCATTAATGGCGTGAAAGAAAAATTAGAGCAGTTAAAAAAAGGATTGCCCGCTGGGGTTGAAGTGGTAACCGTTTATGATCGATCGGGCTTGATTGACCGCGCAGTGGAAAACCTTTGGCACAAGCTGCTAGAAGAATTAATTATGGTGGCATTGGTGTGCATGATCTTTTTGTTTCATGTTCGATCATCATTAGTGGCCATTATCAGTTTGCCCATCGGCATTATGACCGCCTTTATCGTCATGTATTTCCAGGGGCTAAACGCAAACATCATGTCACTGGGGGGCATCGCCATTGCCATTGGTGCCATGATTGATGGGGCCATTGTTATGATTGAAAACATGCACAAGCACATTGAACGCCTAAGCAATAACGGAGAAACCCTTAACAATAAAAACCGCTGGAAAGTGGTGGTGGAATCCGCATCGGAAGTAGGACCTGCTTTGTTTTTCAGCCTATTGATTATTACCGTAAGTTTTATCCCCGTGTTTACGTTAGAAGCACAAGAAGGCCGAATGTTTAGCCCACTGGCCTTTACCAAAACCTATGCCATGGCCGCAAGCGCCGCTTTGGCCATCACCCTAGTGCCTGTATTAATGGGTTACTTTATTCGCGGAAAAATATTACCTGAACAGAAAAACCCGGTTAACCGGACCCTGATTAACCTGTACATGCCATTGCTAAAAAAAGTATTACATTTCCCTAAAATCACGCTGTTTGTATCCGGCCTGTTTTTATTAAGCGCCTTGTATCCACTTAAACATATTGGCAGCGAATTTATGCCGCCATTGGATGAAGGGGATTTAATGTACATGCCTACAACTTACCCCGGATTGTCTATTGGTAAAGCCAGAGAGTTGTTACAGCAAACCGATAAACTGATTAAAACAGTGCCTGAAGTAGACCGAGTATTCGGAAAAATTGGCCGCGCAGAAACCGCCACCGACCCAGCACCATTAACAATGATTGAAACTTTTATTCAATTAAAACCCAAAGACGAATGGCGTGAAGGTCTAACAAGTCAGGCACTTAAAAAAGAATTGGATGACTTAGTAAAATTTCCTGGTCTAACCAACGCTTGGGTCATGCCCATTAAAACTCGCATCGACATGCTGGCCACAGGCATAAAAACTCCCGTAGGCATTAAAGTCGCAGGGCCAGATCTAAATATGATCCAAGAAATTGGGCAGCAGCTAGAGCAAGTTCTAAAGGATGTAGAGGGGACAAGCTCAGTATACAGTGAGCGGGTAGCCGGAGGGCGCTACATAAATATTGATATCAACCGAGTAAAAGCGGCTCGATATGGACTCAACATTCAAGATATTCAACAAGTTATCGGTACCGCCATTGGTGGAATGAACGTGGCGCAAACCACAGAAGGATTGGAACGCTACCCTATCAATATTCGATATCCACAGGACTATCGAAGTAGCCCTGAGCAGTTACAACTGTTGCCAATGATCACCGCAAGCGGACTCAGGATTACACTAGGTGATGTGGCGAACATAAAAATAGAAAATGGCCCTCCGGGGATTAAAAGTGAAAATGCTCGATTAAATGGCTGGACCTTTATTGATATCGACAACACTGATATTGGCAGCTATGTGGAGAGAGCTAAAAATATTGTTAATGAAAACGTAGACCTGCCTGCTGGTTACAGCCTTAATTGGTCAGGGCAATATGAATACATGTTAAGAGCAAAAGAAAAGCTCATGTTTGTGGTGCCACTTACACTGGGCATTATTATTATCCTGTTGTACATGAACTTCAGAAACGTCACGCAAGTGAGCATTCTTATACTGTCTTTACCTTTGAGCTTGGTAGGCAGTGTTTGGTTGATGTATGCATTAGGTTTTAATTTTTCAATCGCAGTGGGGGTTGGCATGATTGCGCTGGCTGGGGTCGCCGTAGAAACCGGTGTGATTATGCTTGTGTATTTGGATCAGGCTTGGAATGAACTGAAAAAAAATAGCGGCGAATCCCTCATCAAACAATCCGAGCTAGTAAATGCCATTGAGCAGGGGGCCGGATTAAGAGTGAGACCTGTACTCATGACGGCTGGCGCGACGATCATTGGCTTACTGCCAATCATGTATGGTGATGGTACCGGGTCAGAAGTAATGAGTCGCTTAGCCGCCCCTATGGTCGGCGGTATGTTATCGAGTGTGATGTTAACTTTATTTGTATTACCCGTGGTTTACCTTATCTGGAAAACGCGCCAAGTACGTTAATGTTGCATTTAATCCAGATTAATTTCATCAAGCATTCGATCTGGTCGTGCCATAAACTCAATATTTAAATGGCAATACAGCATCTTATCTAGATGCTGTATTGAGCCTTTTTCATCAAAGCCCTTTTACACCTATTTTCCAATATATTAGTTCGGGTCATATAATACATGACCTTAGTTCCTGCTCTATTTCTATTTTATTTATTTTTTCATGATGAATAATTTCAATGACAAGTTTTTTTGCTTCGTATTTATAATCTTCGATCGACAGCTGTGACAGTGCGCTATTGATAGAAATAATATTGTCAGGGGTATTAAGCAAGCCTTTCATTCGTGTAAATGCGTGTTTATTAACAAATTCCTTTAGGGCTTCTACATCAAATAATTCACTGTTTTTTAACTCTATGGACAGTCGAGTAAAATCGGACTCTATTGAAGGATCACCTTGCTCTCTGACTTTTCTAAATAACCCAAACGAGATACTAGAATCACGTTTTTCACGTCGACCCGAGGGCAACTGAATAGCCAAGGTATCCATCCAATACAACAAGTCTATCGAATCGGTATCTATACTCAAGTAAGGAAGCCCTTGCGAAGCCAGGTAGTCTGTTAAGCACTGCGTGGCTGGCTGGCTGGCTAAATTTTCCTTACTCACAAGAAATCCATTGGCCGCGTTTAACTGCCGCTGATAGATTTCGTGATCTCGGTATTTTTTGTTTGAGTATTGCTTGGGGTCAATCAAGGTGACGACTGAACTTAAATTCAACCATTTTTCATACTGAGACTGCTGCAATACCACTGACAAGGAGTCTGCATGACCTAATCCACTGGGTTCAATAAAAATTCGATGTAATGTTTTAGACTTTAGTAATTGATTCAACGCTAGTTGAAAAGGCAATTGCGCAGCACAGCACGCACAGCCACCAGGTACCTGCTTAATAACAATTGATGGATCCTCTAGTAACAGAGCATCGACACCGATTTCACCAAACTCGTTCACTATTACAGCCCAATTTTCATGGGGCGGCTTTACTTTAATCAGTTTTTTTATGAGCGTGGTTTTACCCACACCTAAAAATCCTGTAATTATCGAGACGTTTATTAATTCCATACAAAAGATTATGAAGTCAGAAACGGCTTATTGCCAGCAATAAGAATAGATATAAATTCTAGAGAGTACTGAAAGACTCATTATTTGGGTGTAATGCACATTTATTGCTTTTAATACTAGTAAAAACTCAGCTGACCCTTTCCTTGTTTTTTTGCATCATACATCGCACTGTCTGCATGACCTAGGATACTATCAGGAGTATTATCATTGCCTTCGATCAAGCTAATACCCAGACTTGCACTGATTATTACTTGTTCATCTTTAATATCAATGGGTATAGTGAGGTTCTTTAGAATCCTTTCGCAAACACGCCTAGCTTCTTGAGACATTAATTCTTTTGTTGATTCATGGCTCTCTAGCAAGATAACAAATTCATCCCCCCCAATACGAGACAAGGTATCCGCATCACGTAAAGTATCCTGTAATATGCTAGCCACCTTGCATAGCAACACATCACCACCACTATGGCCATGATTGTCATTAACTTGCTTGAAATTATCTAGATCTAAAAATATTAATGCCGCCAACTGTTTATTACGCTTTACCTTTTTAATGGTAGAACGTAAGCGATCCATTAATAACCGGCGATTTGGTAGGTTTGTAAGCGAATCATAGAACGCCAATTTCTCAACTTTAATTTCATTCAATTTCCGATCGGTAATATCTCGTGCCATCCAGATCACGTGGCGCTTTTCTTTATCTTCCGCTAGATAGTGTTCTATAGGCGCTACTCGACCTTCAAAAAAACACTCCCCTTTCATAACTTCTAGCTGATATTCGTATCGCTGTACTTGCTTTGTTTTTAATGTTTTTTTAACAACATTTAAAAAGCTGTTTGCGATTCCTTTTGGCAATACATCTATGATTCTCTTTCCGACAAGGTCAGACATCTGACGATATAGTAGATTTTCACCTGACCCATAGATATCCACATAATAACCGTCTTCTGAAATAATCAGCCCTAAATCTGGAATGACTTTCCCAAATGCTTGCATACGGGTTAATGAACTATTTAACTGTCTGTTTAGAAACTTTTCTCGGATTCTAGCCATTTCTTTTTCTATGGCTAAGCTGGCAAGATTACAAAAGAAATTGATTAGATCTACTTCAGACGATGTGGGCATACCTTTTTTATCTGAATACACACCAAAAGTGCCAATTACATGATTGGTCGATGACAAGATAGGCGTTGACCAGCACGCAGCAAAGTTATGCTGCTTTGCAAGTTCTGAGAATTCAGCCCATTCTGGGCTAGTCGATATATCTGATACATAAAACGGTTTTGCTGTGAATGCGGCAGTACCACAAGATCCCACATCAGCCGCTATGGCTAAATTTTCAATGGCATTGCTGTATTCAAGGTCAATACGAGGCCCTGCGCCAAAGTGCAGTTGATTGTTTCTCACAAGTAAGATTGAAGTTGTAATACCGAGCTTGCCGATGAGCGATTCGATTTCTAAGCAAATGGCTTCTAAACAAGTTTGAAGTTGTTGATCCGTTGCCAGCAACTTAACAATCTTTTTTTGTGAAAACAAAAGCTTTTCAAAGTCGATTGTTTGCACGCTAGGTCTCCTACCCAATTTATTTCCAAAATCAATCCGTTTGATTCTGATTTTTTTAATTACTTATATTGATATTAAATACCAATTTTAGACAAGATAGTAATAGGGATTCAACAAACACCTTTACTACCCGCCAGTTAATGACGGCTTTACCACCCTTCGTGAGTCCATATAGTATAGCTTATAGGCACACTTATGGTGCAGACAAACAAAACTCTTCGCTATTTAGATAATACCTTGCAGCAAGGCAGATACCATACCTTCTGAAAGCTCTGAGCAATCATTGATGAAGCTTTCAGACCACTCCCCTTTGCATATTAAAGGCGCTTGCACCCAACGCCAACGCAATCCGGTCAATATGGTTTCAAGCGCTCTTTTTGTGCCTGTGCCATCATGGCCAGCCCTGATAATGGCTGCTGCAGGCAATCCTTGCTTAAGCTCAAGGCAGGGGTAATAGATGCGATCAAAAAAATCTTTTAATGCACCGCTCATATAACCTAAATTTTCAGTGGTGCCTAGTATAATGGCGTCGCACGCTAATACATCATCGGCCGCGGTATCAAACGGGCTTTTTACGCTCACGGTAAGATTATCAGCTTCGTATTGATCACCAATTTTTACAATGGCTTGCATCATTTTCTGGGTGTTTTCAGATGGGCCGTGGAACACCACTAAAAGTGTTTTCAATTGAATGGCTCTTTTCCGTCTTGATTATAATGAGGGTACAATGTCTTTCGTTTTAACGGAATCTATTTCTCATGCCCAATATTATCCACAATACGACTGACCATACTTTTCATGTGGAGCATGAGCCTGATTCAGCGCATCTTGATTACGAATTCATTGATGATGAACACATAAACTTCACCCACACCTATGTGCCTTTTAGGCAGCGCGGTAAAGGTGTTGCCGAATCGCTTGTGCAAGCAGGATTGAAATGGGCAACTGATAGTCAATTAATCATATCCACCAGTTGCTGGTATGTTGAAAAGTACATGGCTGAACACTCTTAATGAGCTGGTTTACGTATATTGTTGAATGCGCGGATACGACGCTTTATACCGGTGTGACCACCGATATCGACAGAAGAATAAATGAACATAATGGAGGGAAGGGCTCTGCGAACAAGGGGGCTAAATACACTCGTGTTCGCCGACCTGTTCGGCTTGTATATGTTGAAAATATTGAGAATCGATCTGAAGCGTGTAAACGAGAAGCGGCCATTAAAAAATTAAGCAAACAACATAAGTTAAAATTGATTTGTGAATATAATTTATCCATTCAAGAAAAGTAAAACCCCTTTCCTTTCTCTATAGCTGAAATTAAATCCAGGCTAGTTTTAAACCATCCTGCTTAAGCCACTTATTGCACGCCTGATAGTCATCACAATAACGACTCACAAACTCCCAGAATTCAGACTGATGATGCGGATATTTTAAGTGGGCCACTTCATGAACAACTAGGTAATGGATAACATTTAAGGGCGCCCCCATTATCAGCCAATTGTATTGAATAGCCCCTTTACTGGTGCAGTGCCCCCATTTGCTTTTTGTGCGCCTAAAGCCAATGGAATCAAGACTGTCATGCAAGCCCATTGTTTCGGCCTGTTTAAGCGTTTCTAACGTTAAAAATTTTTTGGCCTGCCGTTTAAAATATAGAACAAACAGATTCTGTAAATCGCTTTCGCTCGGCAAAGAAGGCCATTCAACTACAAAACCTGAATCATCCTGACTCAACTGCTTTTTAGCACCCTGTCGATAGTTAATATCCAATGACTGGCCCATCCACATAACAGGAGAACCAATTTTTAGCTTGGGCACTAAGGCTTGTTTTTTCGATTGCGCATCAAGCTTAGATACCACCCAGGAAATCTTGCTCTGTAAAAAAGACAGTACAAAGTCATCTTTAACGTGATGGGGGATTCTGACACTTACTCCATGGGCTGACACATGTATAGCGGCGGTCTTGCGACTTGATCGCACAACACTGTATTCAAATGGAATCACTCGAGATTGGCCTCTAACTTGGTGTGTCACTCATTCACCACGTAATGTTTACCCCTTAAAGGAACTAAGATGCCCTCTAGACCATTAATTTTTATTTCTAAGCACAAGCCTAACAACATTCCTAAACGGCCTTCAGGCATGCCTTTTTTTTGAAACCACAGTAAGTATTCTTCTGGTAAATCCATTAGCACCTTACCGCCGTACTTGCCAAATGGCATTTTCATATTGGCTAATGCCAACAGGTCTTTTTGTGTGAACATGTGCTCTCCTATGAGAGAAGTCTATCATAGACGGCTTGCGTATATAGACTAGGATTAGCTTGTCTCAACCCCTAAATAAGCCTAACATTAGAACTTGCTAATACTTATAAACGAATATCTAGGATCAATCATGGCACTTACAAAAGACGAGCTATTACACCAAGCAAGGCAAACTTTGACCATTATCAACGCCAATGAAACAGAGTCTCTTATGGCATCGGGCGCCCTTATGCTGGATGTTAGAGAGCCGAATGAATTTGATATGGGCCATTTAAGCTCTGCCGTTAATATTCCAAGAGGGTTACTAGAGTTCATGGTGGGTAATAACCCTGCCTTAAAAGATTTTGAGAAAAGCATTGTTGTGTATTGTAAGAACGGTGGCCGCTCTACTTTAGCCGCAGACACCCTACAAAAAATGGGTTTCAGCCAAATCAAGATGTTAGCCGGCGGATTTGATGATTGGACTGGTACTGTTCATAAAGTAGAAATTGCCGACAATCAATATAAGGGGTAATTTTTTAAACTAAAATGTCATAATGCACCCTTAGTTTTATTATTAACCTTTATCATTGTCGAAGAGCGAGCACCTAATGAGCAAAAAAACACTTATCCCCCCTCGTGTTTTTGGCTTGATGGGTGTGCCTGAAGATGAGAATCCAAAAGCGCGCACTGCCGCCCGCATGTTTGAAGGCCCTATGCTTTTGCTTGCAGGCTGGATCATTATCGATTGGTACATGCAAAACCATGGAACGGATTACACCCAGTATGCAATCAGTGATTGGATTATTTGGGGGTTTTTCATCGCTGAAACATTGGTGCTATCTTACCTTGTAAACTCTCCTTCTCAGTATCTGCGCACCAACTGGGTTAACTTACTCATTATTGTTTTTTCATTCCCATTATTGTGGCAATTATTCCCTCATGCAGCCGGGTTTCGGGTCCTTCGACTGATCGTTCTGTTTACGCTCATACTGCAAGCATCAAAAACCTTACAAAAAGTGCTCGGTCGAAATCATTTAGGCAGTTCACTGATCACAAGCTTTTTTATTATTGTTGTGGCGGGCACCTTGATGTCTGTCATCGACCCTAATGTTCACACGCCCATGGACGGTATCTGGTGGGCATGGGTAACCGTGACCACTGTTGGCTATGGGGATATTGTTCCCGCAAGTAATGCCGGACGATTATTTGGGGCATTCTTGATCTTGATGGGCATAGGATTATTTACCATGTTAACGGCAAGCTTTGCCGCCTTTTTTATGGCTGAAGAAGAAAAAGACATGATAAAAAAAGAAGATCAAAACATTAAACACTTGAGCGATATTGAAACACGCCTAATGCTATTGGAATCAAAATTAGACACCCTACTAACAGAGGAGCAGCGTAGACAAGCCTATGAACGTCACCGCGATGAAGACTCGTCTAATTAATTAAAAGCAGCCCAAGCTTTAAGACCCACTCACGCACTTCATGCATAATGAAACATATGGCAAGGCAATCAGTCTGGCGCTCTCAATTTCAGCCTGGCACAATTCACAGCGGGTATACTCGCCTTTCTTGATCCTCAGAATAGCATGGTTCACCTGCTGTAATTCGCGCTGTGTTTGCTCTGCTATTTCTTCAGCCACCTCTTCATTTTCGAACTGCTGAGCGCGATCCTCACTGTCTTTTGATACTTCCATATTCACATGACGTAACTCTTCACTCAGTTTTTTAGCTCGAACTTCTAACTCTAACTGCTTTTTCTTCAGCTGCTCATCCTGTATTTGTATATCGAACATCTGCTAACCCTTGGTGATGTGTGTGATAAGCAACCACACTACACCGCTGCCTAAAACCGTTATTGATATACATCAGGAGTTTAAATAGCCGTTAACTCGGTACTAACGACCAAAATGGCCAGTTTAGCAGTATTTAATTGCGGCTATTTTTTCTAAGATGAACACCTAACTTTATAATAAGAAAAACACGATGAACGAGAAAACACTTAAAATTTGGCTGGGTTTGTACATTACATTTTCTACCCTGTTTATGGCGATAGATGCACTATTGGAATTTGAGTTTGACTGGGTGATCAAAGCCATTCCTTTGTTCTTGCTTATGTATTTCTGCCAAGTTTCTCTCAAAGGGTCTATTCGAGTATTTATGCTGCTCGCCTTATTATTCTCGGTAAGCGGCGATATATTACTGTCCCTAGATGGCTTATTCATACCTGGTTTAGGAGCATTTTTGATTGCTCAAATCATCTATACCTGTATTTTCTTGAGTGCATTCAAGCTAAGTATTAAAGGCGTTTACTGGGCAATTTTTATTATCACCTACATGCTAACTTGCTCCGTTTTTATCCTGCCAAATTCAGGAGATTTTACATTAGCGGTTACCGCTTACATGATCGCCATTTCATTAATGGCAATCAGCGCTGGCTTTAGAAACGATCCTTATTTTTTATTTGTGGGGTTTGGCGCACTGGTTTTCATGAGCAGCGATACATTAATTGCCATCAATAAGTTTGTTGTTCCATTTAGCGCCGCCCCTCTTTCAATCATGTTTACCTACTACGCTGCCCAGCTGATTATTTGTTTAGGCATAGTGAGACATTATAATTTATCTAATGGTAAATCATAAAAACTCAAAGCTAGTCTATACTTTTGAATAACTATTGGGAGAAAACAGATGTCGATCAGAGACCAAATTCATAATTATTACGAAGGTAAAGTCGTTGAGATCATCAATGAGGTCGCGGGCAATCGAGGCTATGATAATGAGCAAATGGTCGACCTTGCATGCCTAGCATTAAACAATTTACCAACACGCTATTTTAGACACGAAGTTGATCTTGCCTTTTATATGTCAGCACATGAACATGAAGATATTAATCGAAGAGTTAGGCAATCGGTAAATGATGCCATCGCGTATATTGAAAGCCAAAAGAATGATTAAGAAGTGGCGCTACTGACCCAGGGTTTCAGAAATTCTATTTTTGATGTATTTATCTAACAAGGGTAAATGCTCTGTCTCTATTTCTGGTTCTCCCCATGTAAAGACAGTCTCATTTTTCAAAACTTGATACAGCACTTTACTAAATTTGAGGCTATCAGGAGGCACCACAAAGCCTGCTGACAAGCTTCGCATCTTTTTAACTATCTTTAAGTGCTTATCTCTAATATCAGGAGAAAGTAACGCCCAATACTCTGGAATAATCACCGCCAAGTCAGCCTTACCTGCCATAACAGAGAGCATCATTCGCTCATACGATTGTCCTTCTAAGAGGGTCACTTTGGAGTGCATTCCACTGTCTAGCAGTGCCTGCTCAAATCGCGCACCTGATGCGGAAAAGTGATCGAGTATTAAAACATTTAAGCCTGCATAGTCCGTGAATTCCTCTCCTTTAAAATCTTTTTTTGCGATGATGAAAATCGAATTATTTCGCTGCAGAGTCGACACCGGTTCATAGCCAAGTTCAGTGGCCATTGATATGTATTCTCCCGGTAATAATACCGCGTTATATCGATATTCTAGAAGCCCATCTAAAACGTCATCAAAGCTTTTATTTAGCACGTAATTCACACGACAATCCATTTCAGATGCTAACTGCTGATGAAAATGACTAAAGAATTTACTTACAGTCAGTAAGCTAACAAAAGGAGGGTAAGCGATTTGTACGTCTCGATCACAAGCGGTTATAAAACTGGATTGCATGATCAACAAAAGTACGATCAGTCGCTTAATCATATTTTGTTCCGAGAAAGGGGATATATATTAAATATAGTCGGTATTTTAGATTTTTGAATAATATCTCTAGCAGCCTTTTAGGCTGCCCTAGTATTTATAAGAAATACCAAGATTGTAAAAATTAACACCGTTATTTGGCAACTTGATACTGTTATTTGAATAATGCTGAAGCTGAAGATTCCAACTGGCTTTCTCTGAAATATACCCACCAACAGCCAACATATTTGCAAATTGAAAATGCGTACTGAATTCTTTTTCGTTCATTTCAGTGCGTGAGAATAAAGAGATGCCAACCGAGGTTTCAATAAAGCTAAACAAACCTGCTTCATTAAAGTTGTAACGAAATATAGGGGATAATTCTAAAACATTATTCACCCCCTCTTGCCCACTGATGTCTAAACTTTGCCAGTAGTTATATGCGACATGGTAATGATGAGAGAAGTTAGTCCCCTCTAAAAATGCCATTCCACCCTCTGGAAACCATCGAAATCCCACTTTAAAACCCGCTATATCAGCATCACTATGCATCAGAGTTATCGTGTATTCATCGGCATGAAATGGGTTTGATGCTAGGGTTAAAAACATGCTGGTTATCATGGCTGTGCGCCAACCCCAGGTTTCTTTTCCATCATTTTTTAATGTCCCACCTTCTGCTGCGATTGCAGAAGCTGAAAATGCAACAACAAAACATAAGCTGAGCATCAGGATGGTGCATTTTTTCACAAAATATCCTTATTTATTAACAACATGGCGCTGTTAAATCTTTACATACGTCAATGTACGTCATGGTCTTAGAAAACTACATCTGTGACAAGGGTCACAAATCGCAACAGTGTTTTGCAACTGACGATTTATGAATTTCATGTTGTAAAGATAGCTGTTGGCAGCAATCTGGTGCAGTAATTATGCGCCCATCTATGATTAGGTTACTTATTGCTAGGCACAAAAAAAGCAGAGTAACGGCTCGCGCCATTCACTCTGCTTTTACAATCGATTTTGAATTCTTATTTAAGCTGAAGTGTCGATAGTGTCAATTCGCGAACATCTGACAACAACTTAGCATCATCAATCAAGGATTCACCGTAAGAAGGAATCATGGTTTTAAGCTTTGCTTTCCAGTCGCCACTTTCTAAGCGATCAGCAAAGCAACGCTCTATAACATCTACCATGGCATGCACAGCAGTAGATGCTCCAGGAGAGGCTCCTAGAAGAGAGGCTATTGAGCCATCTTCGCTTGCTACAATCTCTGTACCAAACTCCAGCTTGCCCTTACCGTTTACATCTTTTTTGATGATTTGAACACGCTTACCGGCGTCTGCCAATGTCCAGTTTTCATCTTTGGCATCTGGAAAGTACTCACGTAGAGAGTCCATACGAGCGCCGTCAGATTGGAATACTTCGCTGATCAAATACTTGGTTAAGTCCATGTTGTTCATACCAACAGACATCATTGGCTTAAGGTTATTTCCGCGAATAGATGAAGGCAGATCCATGATGGACCCTTTCTTCAGGAATTTGGTTGTAAAACCTGCAAATGGGCCAAACAACAATGCTTGTTTACCATTAATAACACGAGTATCTAGGTGAGGAACTGACATTGGTGGAGCACCAATAGCGGCCTTACCATAAACCTTAGCATGGTGTTTATCTGCAACGTCTGTATCTGAACATACCAGCCACTGACCACTTACTGGAAATCCGCCGTAACCTTTGCTTTCTGGGATCTCTGATTTTTGTAACAACGGCAGCGCTCCGCCACCGGCGCCTAAGAATACAAACCCGGCTCTAATGCGGCTCTTTTTACTGCTTTCTCTGTCTTCTAACAAAACAGACCAACCGCCCTGACTAGAGCGTTTTAAATCTTCTACATCGTGATTCAAAAGTAATTCAAAATCGTCTTTTTGTTGCAAGTCTTCCATCATGTATCGAGCAAGAGAGCCAAAGTCTACATCACTGCCACGAGACATATACGTCGCGGCCACTGGCTGCTCAGGATCTCGCCCTTCCATAACTAGGGGCATCCATTCTTTTAATGTTTCAATGTTTTCGCTGTACTCCATACCTCGAAACAGGTGATGTTGACTCAGTTTTTGGAAGCGCTCACGTAAAAAATCAACATTTTTCTCACCCCACACAAAACTTAAGTGCGGCGTTCGATTAATGAAATTAGATGGGTCTGGGAGAACACTGGTGTTAACCAGGTAAGACCAAAATTGAAGGGACATTTCAAAAGCTGCATTGATCGATAACGCTTTACTAACATCAACGCTGCCTTGTTCATCTTCAGGAGTGTAATTCATTTCACAGTAAGCAGCGTGACCTGTACCAGCATTGTTCCAGCCGTCAGTGCTTTCTTTAGCGACCGTTTTTAAGCGCTCAACAACACAAACTTTAAGTGTCGGATCCAACTGCTTTAACAACATGGCTAATGTACTGCTCATGGCACCAGCACCGACCAATAATACGTCTACTGTTTTTACTGTCATGGTTTCTACACTCTTTAAATATATATTTGTTGCCCGCTACTTGTGTGGCTATTTGATAATGTAGCTTTACACCGAGGTGCACACTAAGGTCTTTGTAAAACCTAAAAGTAGGGCTAGAGTGACGGTTTTTGCCGTCAATCAAATTTCTGAGGGGCAAATTATACTGAATTAGCCAGCATTTTGCGATTACTGGCTGAAGATTTGTAAACAATTGTTCTCTAAAGGCCTGTAAGAACTCGCTGAAATCGGCTCTTTTTATAACAATAGTAGAGTTTGACTACTTTATTGGGGAAGGCATACCTACATACTGCCGGTTCACACGTGTCGTTATCTGACAAAAAAGCTCATAAGCAATGGTGTGACTGTGATCCGCAACCACATCAGCACTTAATCCTGTCCCCCAAAGTGTCACGACATCGCCAACCTGAACGCCACCACCTGTAACATCCACCGTAATCATGTCCATAGAGACTCTGCCAGCCAGTGGAAATTGCTGCCCTTTAATCAACACCGGTGTGCCGCTTTTGGCTGCTCTTGGGTAGCCATCACCATATCCAATTGCCACTACAGCAATGGTGCTCGGCTGCTCTACTAAATAAGCCTGCCCATATCCCACCGTGTCACCAGGGTTGAGTGAATGAACGGCTATGACCTCACTTTGCAGCGTCATAACAGGCAGTAAGCCTGCATCTGGGCCTTGCTGGCACTGAATCGGGCTTGCCCCGTAAAGCATAATACCTGGGCGTGTTAATTCCCCATGAGCCTGAGGCAAGGTTAAAATGGCCGCGCTGTTGCTCATACTCCAATCTAGCTTGATTGGGTCAAGTGTTCTGAGAGTCTGTAGCTGCTGTTGATTAAATGGGTTATTTGGCTCATCAGCACAGGCAAAGTGACTCATTAATTGAATATCATTAATGGCAGGTAATGATCTCAACTCACTTACTGCAGCCGGGACATCCTGCGAAGAGAAGCCCAAACGATTCATGCCTGAATCCACCTTAACCCAGACCTTTAACGACCCTACTGACAAGGCACGTAACCATTGGACTTGCATGTTATGGTGCACGGCCAACTCTAAATCTAAGTCTACAGCCACACGGCATTCCGCTTCATCCATGGGGCCTTCTAAAACCAATACAGGCAACAAAATACCCGCTTGCCTTAATATAATGGCTTCATCAACACATGCCACCGCAAAGCCGTCAGACTCTGAGCTTAATGCATTGGCTACTTGAACGATGCCATGCCCATAAGCATTAGCCTTAACCACAGCATAGGCACGGCTTTCGGGCGCTTTTGCTTTCGCAAAACGGTAATTATCCCTAAGGGCGTGAAGATTTATTATTGCTCTTGTGGCTCTTGCCATACTGCCTGCCAAGTAAAAATACGTTATAATCGGCGGCTCACATTTTGGGCTTTAGCTCATCGCTTAAAATTACAAACGATGTCTAGGGTTAAGCACCCATCCAATAATGTCGCCTTTACTGGCGTGTTCATTAGTAACAACACGCCTTTGTTAAATTAAAGCACAGGCAAACAATTAGCAGTAACGATTCTCAAAAAGTGGTCATTTTACACTCTTGGTCATCGAGTCACTTTTGTGTTTAATACCTGCTATTACATTTTTAGGTTAATGCATCGCCTTGAGCGCTCATTGTACCGTTTTTATATTGAATAAATACCACTATGGGTCATAGTTTAATTCCAGAGCGCATGCTTGTTGTCTCTCCAGGCTTAGCCGCCACCATCGGTCTTGAAGAAGCCATCATGCTTCAAGCACTGAATGACGGCGGTCAATCCCACGACGAGCATTGGCAAAGCATGCAGAAAGTCAGCGTGCGTGAATGGTTACCATTTTGGAATGACCATGATATCAAGCGCATTTTAAAAAGCTTAAGCGATAAGGGCATTGTGCATTTTAATAGCCCTCCATTTGGTCAAAGCGAGCAGTTGTTTTTTAGCTTTAAAGAAAACACACCGCCAACGGCTAAAAAAAGTAAAAATGAACAAGCCTACCAAGCCTCTCAGCAGCAGCACAAAAATACAATCGCGGCTAACTGGCGGCCTGATCATGAAACTCTGCGCTACGTTGAAGAAACACTTGGTATTTCTAAGCGCTACACAGGCCAACAAATTCAAGATTTTGTTTTTCACCATCAAGGCCAAGGCACACTCGCTTCCAACTGGTCCACTATGTTTATTAGGTGGGTCAACAAACGTAATAAAGAAGACCAAAGCCATCCCGCTGTCTTTCAAGGCGATGCTAAACGCAAAGTCGCAATGGATATTAACTGGCAGCCAGAACCGACCACTGTCGATATCTTGCAAAAAGCAGGAGTGGACGCCACCTTTATCCAGGATTGCATCAGCGAATTTATCTTGTATTGGAAAGAGAAAGGGGATGCCCACGATACTTGGAATACTAAGTTTATTGCCTGGGTAAGACGCCAGTGGGCAAGATTCAGTGCCAGTGTTGCACACCCTACTGACCCAGCCCCTATGCCTGATAACTGGCAACCCGACAGTGATGTCTATGACATACTGGCGATGGCCAGTATTGATAAGGCATTTGCTCAGAGCCTTGTGCAAGAATTTGTCTTATACTGGCGCGACAGCAATCAATTACATACATCTTGGAACAGCAAATTCCTACAGCATAGCAAGCACATGTGGAGCAAGCGTTTAAATGGCAAAGGGCAAATTGGTCAAGGCAGTAACAACCCTGCCACTTCTCAACGAGATTACGCAACAAATACAAGTATTGCCGAGCGCGTCAGCGACCTCAGCTGGGCAAAAGATCTCTAACGAGATCAAAGCTTCATTGGCGGCTAGTTTTGAGTTGTTTAGAATCAATTATGGCAATCAATTTAATGCCGCTTATCCAGATGTAGAAAGTTCTACGGCGGCCATGCGCTTATGGTTAAAAAGCTTGGCGGATTTTCCGGCTGACTTAGTACTTAGAGCTGCCGAGCAAGTCATTCAACATGAGCGCTACCTGCCTAACCTTGCAACGCTAAGAAGCTATTGTGAAAACGCTTATCAGCTTTATGGTTTACCTGAAGCACGATCAGCCTACATAGAAGCATGCCGTGCGCCCCAACCTAAAAGTGGTTTTGCATGGTCTCATTCTGCCGTTTATTACGCAGGCAGAGCGACCGATTGGTTTTTCTTAAGTTCTGAAAGTGAGCGCTTGGTCTACCCAATATTTAAACGGAATTATGAGCTAATTTGCGAACGCGTCATCAAGGGAGAGAACTTAGATGCGCCTGTTTTAAAAGCGCTACCTACAGAGGTTCACATTCCTTTAAGTAAAAAAGAGAACCTTGTGCATCTCGCCGATTTAAAGAAGACTTTAAATTTTGACTAGCCTGATTATTATTTTTAATTCTGAATGTCTTGCTACCCATAATGATGAGGAGCTACTCGGGTAAATTTATATCTGGTAGCTCTAAAGTAACAATCGTCCCTTGTGGTGTAGCATGAGAAAAAGAAAGTTCAGCCCCCCATTTTTTACAGACCCTTTCAGCTATTGCCAACCCTAAGCCAACACCCTCTTTTGTACGATTCAGTCCTTGCTCTTGCTGAACAAATGACTCACTTAAATTCTGTATACGTTCTAGGTCAATTCCAGGCCCAGTATCTCTGATCACAATACACACTTCTCCGGCACTGTTTTTCTTGGCTTCAATTTCCACACTGCCCTGCTCAGTGAACTTAATAGCATTACTGACTAGATGCCTTAGTGCCATCCCTAAACGCTTTGGGTCTCCTTTCACAACTAGGGCTTCGTCAACGGTCTTGATAAATGTTAATGAACGGGCTTCTGCTGATTTTTCATATTCAACAAACACAGAATTCACCACATCAAAAATTGATAGCATTTGCACTTTCAATGGCTTTGTTTCTAAATCAACATAGTCAATAATATCTGTCACCAATCGCAATAACTGATCACCCGACGCATGAACATTATCCACCAGTCGCGCAAGGCGATCAGGTAATTCCTGTCCTTTTAATATACTTGAAAAACCCATGATACTATTCAAGGGCGTCCTGAGCTCATGGGTCATGGTATTCATAAAATCAGATTTTGCTTGATTGGCTCTTTCGGCTTTTTCTGTAGAAATGGCAAGCTCATCAGTGCGTAATCTAACCTTATCCTCCATATGCGCTGCAAACTCTTGCAGTAAATCGTGTGACTTTTTATTATCAGCTAAGTTATCTGCCAGCTCAGTCAATATCGTTTTGAGTGATAACCTGAGCACCTCAACTTCTGCCAGTGCAGGTATTTCATCAAGCTTTTCTATCTCGACCACTTCTAATTTATTGGTATCGATTCTGCTCACCATATCTGAAAGCTTACTGATCGGAAGCGTCACCTGATTTTGCGCAATAAAATACAATAAAATTAAACTCATGAACCCCATAATCGTTGAAAACAATATATGTTGTTTAATCTCTGTTTCGGCGTTTAAAATTATGGGGGCTAGATTTAACGAAACATTAAGACGGCCAATATTCGTGGAACTGTATTCAAGATCACTGCTGATCATGAATGGATGGACGTTGGGACCTATTGAGGCGCTACTCCAATGATGCACAACTCTACCGTCATCATCTAAAAGATCCACACTGTGGATAGCAGGGTAACTTGAGAACGTTTTTAAAAGCTGCTCTGATAAGCCGTCATTATATTGAAACAAAGATTCAGAGAAGGCAGGTCGAAGACTGTGGATAACCCTGCTTATGTCTTCAATGCCTTGAACTTTTGCTTTTGGGACATCCACAGATAAGCGATAGCCTGCATGTAAGGCCTGCATAAGGACCGTGGCTAACACCATCCACAAGGCTAATCGCGAAGAAAGTCGTTCAAATACCAAAAAATAGATCCATCAAAAGGCTCTTTTAAAGCTTAGTTAAAGAATCAAAAGACGGCAGCATTATTCAATAAAAAGAACAAAAAGGGTTTGCCTGAATCAGGCCGAAGTAAAGAGGTAGAAAAGAAAAGAGCTGAGGAGAAACATGATTAATATCAAGCACCTAGAGTGTAAAAGACAAACTCTAGGGCTTAAACTGTATTAATAGCGATACACTAACTACGCTGACGAACCGCTTCAAACAAACATACGCCAGTGGCAACTGAAACGTTTAACGAGCTCACATCACCCGCCATAGGTACATTGATTAGATGGTCGCAGCTTTCTCGGGTCAATCTTCTTAAACCCTTACCTTCTGCGCCCATTACAATGGCAATTGAACCCTTTAAATCTGTTTTATACACAGATTCGCTGGCTTCTCCTGCTGTGCCATACAACCAAATACCACGATCTTGAAAATCTTTCATGGTACGAGCCAAGTTAGTTACCTGATAAAAGGGCACGGTTTCAGCTGCGCCACAGGCCACTTTACTGACGGTTGCATTAATACCAACAGCCTTATCTTTAGGGGCAATAACCGCATGTATACCGGCAGCATCTGCTGTTCTTAAGCAGGCACCTAAATTGTGGGGGTCTGTAATACTGTCTAGAATAAGCAAAAAGGCAGGTTCACCTAACTGATCCAATTGTTTGGCCAAGTCATGTTCATTTTTTACTTGCACTGGCTTTGCTTTTGCAGCAACACCTTGGTGATTGCCTTCAGCGTTTTCATCTAAGAAATGCTTTTTAACAACCTGTACATGAATACCGTTTTCTTTGGCCAAAGAAAATATATCTTGCAAGCGGGCATCATCACGTCCTTGCTGTACATATAGCTCTTTAATACGTTCAGGGCTACGTTTTAAAACATTATTAACGGCATGGATACCGAAAACTATTTCATCACTCATCTTTACTTCCATTCACATTACTTAGCCAATAATTACTGAGTAAGTAATGCGACCTATTTTAACTTTCTTACTTTTTTGATTTTTTGATTTTCTTACTAATCCATCGACCAACACTTTTAATCGCGTTGGTCGCTATTTCTTTTTTCCGGTTTTCTTTTTCGCCGCCTTTTTACGATTATTCAGCTTTTGACGAGTACTTGGTTTTTTCTTTTTAGACGGCTTTTTCTTCGAGTCGGCATCACTGCTCTTCCCTCGACCACCTTCGGCTTTAGCCCCATCCATTATTTTCTTTTTAACGGTACGGCTATGCTCAACTTTTTCTTCGCCAGACTTAGCGGGAGCAGAGCGTCTTCTTGGTTTACGATCACCAGAAGATTTCTTTCTATCAAACGATTTTTTAGACGCTTTTCTCGGTGGATTATTATCCGTATTCAAACCGTTTTCAGCCAATTGGAAATCGATTTTCTTATCGTCTAAATCAACACGACTCACAATTACTTCAAGCTCATCACCCATCTTAAATACTCGACCCGTTCGCTCGCCTTTTAAGCGCATTCGAACAGGGTCAAACTGATAAAAATCAGCTGTTAAGTTGGTAATATGAACCAGACCTTCAATGTATAAGTCTTTTAGTTGAAGGAATATACCAAAGTTAGTAACCGTACTGATCACACCTGTAAATGTATCGCCGACATGTGAGCGCATGTACTCACATTTTAAGAAGTCCATCACGTCACGGGTCGCATCATCAGCTCTGCGCTCTGTCAGAGAGCTTTGCTCACCAAGCTGTAACAAGGCTGCCATGTCATACGGATAAATATCTGCTTTTGCTATTGGCTTAGCACCATCAACGCGTTTAACCGTGCTTAAAATAGAAGGCTCGTTACGCTCACTTCGAATGACAGATCGAATTGCACGATGAACCATTAGATCAGGGTAACGACGAATCGGAGATGTGAAGTGTGTGTATGCTGGATACGCTAAACCAAAATGTCCTTCGTTATCAGGCTGGTAAACCGCCTGACTCATCGAGCGCAATAACATGGTTTGAATCAAGGCCGCATCAGGACGGTCTTGAATTTGTAGCATCACCGCTAAATAATCTTTAGGCGTTGGTTTATCACCGCCATTTAAGACAATGCCTATCTCATTCAAATATTTTTTAAGGTTTTCAAGTTTTTGATCACTAGGACCTTCATGTACTCGATACAAGGCAGGAATATTATGCTGCTGGAAAAACTTAGCGGTGGCCACGTTTGCACATAACATACATTCTTCAATAACTTTATGAGCATCGTTACGGTGAACAGGAACAATGTCTTCGATCTTACGTTCGCTGTTAAATATGATTCGCGTTTCGACGGTTTCAAATTCAATGGCGCCACGTGAACTTCTTGATTTACGCAAAACTTTATATAGGCCATGTAAATCATCTAGCTGCGGCACGATATTTTGGTATTCATCACGAAGTTGAACACGCTCTTCTTGTGCGCCTTCATCTTCATTCTTGTCATCAAGTATTTTACCCACCAGCTTATAGGTTAAGCGGGCATGGCTGTGCATGACACCTTCATAAAACTGATAACCCGTTAACTCGCCATGAGCACTGATTTCCATTTCACTGACCAAACACAAACGATCTACGTTTGGATTAAGTGAACACAAGCCGTTACTCAGCTTCTCTGGCAGCATTGGAATTACATGCTCTGGGAAGTAAACACTGTTACCACGATTTTGAGCTTCAACATCTAGAGGGGAATTCACACCCACATAATGACTCACATCTGCAATGGCAACATACAAGGTATAACCCTTGGTTTCATGATTGTATTTAGCGTAAACCGCATCATCAAAGTCACGTGCGTCTTCGCCATCAATGGTCACTAATGGCATGTCACGTAAATCAATGCGATTTAACTTGTCGGCTTCTTGTACTTCAGCCGGAATATTTTTAGCTTGCTGCAGTACATCTTCGTTAAAAATAAACGGGATTTCATGGCTGCGCAAAGCAATATCAATTTCCATACCCGGCGCCAAATGATCGCCCAGCACTTCTTTTATTTTGCCCATGGCCAACTGTCGAGCACCTGGCTGAGTGGTGACATCAACAACGACAAACTGACCGTTTTGAGCCCCCGCCATGTCCTTACCCTGAATGATAATTTCTTGGGTAATGCGTCGGCTATCCGGTACAACGTACCCACTGTCGCCTTGAGTATAAAAACGACCCACCAACTGGTGAGTATTGCGCTGTATGACTTCAACAATCACAGCTTCTTGCTTGCCACGGTTATCAACACCGCTTTCGCGTACAGCCACCACGTCACCATCAAATACTTTACGCATTTGTTTAGGGTTTAAATGAAGGTCGGTACCGCCGGCTTCTGGAATTAAGAATCCGTAACCGTCTTTGTGCCCTTGAATACGACCTCGAACAAGCTCTATGCGGCTCATTGGGATGTATTGGCGACGACGGTTCTCAATTAACTGGCCGTCACGGCACATGGCAATCAGTCGACGGCGAAGTGCTTCAATTTGTTCTTCTGAAGTGAGATTAAGCTCATCCACTAGATCCAGGTGAGTCAGAGGCTGCTCACAACCTTCTAGCTGCTCTAGAATCAATTCGCGACTTGCGATAGGATTTTCGTAATTACCCGCTTCGCGCTTGGCGAATGGGTCTGATAGGGTCTTTGATGTTTTGGTTTTTTTCATGGATCGGATTATACACAGTGCGGCATAAAAGCACGTTATTTTTAGATAAAATACAAGGATTATGGGGGATTTATATAGAGTTAAGGCTGATAGCGAGCCAATTGGCTTAATATAGGGTCTAACCGCGAGTGGCCGCCTTGATAATATTAAGCCTACAACCCCTTATCTAAAATTGCTTGCAGGATAATCCATCAAGTGGCCCATGCTTTAATATTCATGATAAACCCCCACTCAACCAAGATAATCGGCATAACTTATTTTGACTTGAACCGAGACCAATTTTCATACTACAGGCGAACATTTTAATGGGATAATATTTCGCGGTATTATTATCTAGCTTTAATCATCTAGCTTTTTACGCAGCTGATACCCTTGCCTCTGCACCACATGTTGGATCAATACCTCTTCATAGTTCTTCTGGATATTATCGAAGTCTAAGCGCACCACATACTGGTCGTCCGATGAAGAGCTGGCTTCTTTATTAGCTGTAACCGCTGCTACATGCGCCTCCGTGCGAATCAACTCATGATTAGGCTGTAAATACATACTGACCATTAACTGCTGACTTATTGGTAATGACTCATGCCAAGAGAACGCCACCCCACACGCACTTAAATTTGCACCCTTTAAGACAGGCGAAGAACCGTCCACCGAATCTGCCGTCCGCAACAAATTAATTTTTTGATTCATCAAATCCAATACTTGGGCGATCTTAGGGCTTTGACTGCGAATATCAGCCATGGCATGACGAATCTGAACCTCAAGGCTCATGTGGAACTCTTCATTTAAGCTTTCTTGATTCGCTTCGCTTTCGTCCTCCAATAAAGTGAAACTAATGGCCACTTCATCATCAATTCGAAAGTACCTACGGCGCTCTTCTTCTTCAGTCATAATGCTACCTAACACTTCTAATGACGAAACTGTTTTACTCTAAAACACTTCATCCGGATCTAATTCAAAATCTTCTGGACTGGCATTCAATTGATCTTCAAACGGTGAGTCACCATTTTCGGTATCAATTTCAGGTTCATCGTCCTTGTCTATTCCAATGCTTTTCACAATTATTATTTCTACACGACGGTTTTTAGATCTGTTTTCAGCCGTTTTATTATCAATCAAAGGCCTAACACTGCCATGACCTACCACCATGAATCGAGTTTCGTCCATTTCAGGGGCTATAAATAATTGCTCGGCTACTGATGCTGCCCTAGCCGCACTTAGATCCCAGTTATTGTTATATCGCCCGCCCCGCCCTAATGGCGTGTTATCCGTATGCCCTTCTACGCTGATACGCCCTGGTACTTCTACCAATACCTCTCGAATATTGTCCAAGACAGGTAAAAATTCGTCAGTCACATAGGCGCTGCCACCCTTAAATGAACCGTTCTCTCGAATTCGAATCACAACTTTACTGCCCTGTGTTTCTAGCTCAACCTGACCTTTACTGATTTCTTGCTCTAATTCACTGGCGATTTCTAAGGCTGTATCTTCGGCCTCTTCTGCTGCCTTGGCTTCAGCTTCAGCGGTGGATGTTTTAGGTACCACTATTTCTCGAGTTTGCTTGCCGGAATCTCCTTGCGCTTCTTCTTGAGCGGTCACGGCATCCTGACATAACACTTCTAATGAGCTTTTGGTGACATCCGATGTTTTTTGTCTGATTTCATTGATAGGGGTTGGCTCTGGAATTGATGGACTGAAATGCTTTGCGATCACACTAGTGCCTTTTGGTGGATCGTCTGCATTAATGACTGTTTGTACGCCAAACGCCATGCGTAATTCACCCGCCAAACGCTTAAATTTTAACGCGTCCATTTCGGCAAATGAGAGTAATAATACAAAAAAGCACATAAGTAACGACATAAGGTCGCCAAATGTGGCAAGCCACGCAGGCAGTCCGGCTGGACAGTCCGGACATTCTAGTTCGTCGTCTTCATCTGCCATATTTTTTCATCCTGAAAATCTGGAAGACTGGGTTATTCTTCATCTGTTCCACGTTTTGATTCGGGTAGATAGGTTCTTAAGATGGACTCTATTACCCGTGGGTTTTGACCTGCTTGAATAGCCAACAGCGCATCCAGCACCATGGCCTGCAAGCGGCCTTCTTCATCCATTCTGAGTGCGCATTTATCACCAATTGGAATCATGAACATGTTGGCCATCATGGCGCCGTATAATGTAGTCAGTAACGCCACCGCCATAGCGGGGCCGATGGACTTTGGATCATCCATGTTGGCCAACATGGCAACCAGACCAATTAGTGTTCCGATCATACCCATGGCAGGGCCGGTATCCCCCATTTGGAAAAATATGGTGGTTCCGATCTTATGGCGGTCCGCTGCCAACTTCATATCCTTGCCCAGTAATGACTTCACCACATCAGGGTCATGACCATCTACAAGCAACTGAATGCCTTTAGCCAAGAAGTCATAACTGACTTCTTTACCTTCAAGAGCGAGCAAGCCATTTTTACGGGCTTCACCGGCAAGTTCTACGATTTCATCAATCATGGCATCAGGTTTAGGGAGTTTGAAGCTAAAGGCTTTGCCAGCAATTTTACCCGCGGCTAAAAATTGACCTAATTCATACTTCATTAGAACAGCAAAGATAGAGCCGCCCACTACAATCAATAGCGAGGGTACGTTCAAAAACATGGCTGGATCGCCGCCGAGTACCATCGCAAAAATTACGATAACCCAACAACCAATTAAACCGACAATCGTCGCTAAATCCACTTTACTACCTCGAATTCCCTATCAAATTGACTGGCTGACGCTCATCCAACTCGCTTAAATATTTGTTCGTTTATAGACCTAATTTTAAGTCTAGACAGAGAATTTCAGTTTGCACGGTCTTATGCGCTACAATTGCGCCTGATAACGAACAATGACCCCTTCGGCCAGCGCCGATAACATTAGGATTTACCATGGCAGATCAACCCGCTCCAGTGGACTTTGAACAATCGCTCGCTCAACTAGAAGCCTTGGTAGAGAAGCTTGAAAACAGTGAATTTACCCTTGAGCAATCTCTTCAAGCATTTGAGCAAGGTGTAACATTAACTCGCCAATGCCAAAAAGCTTTGACTGAAGCCGAGCAAAAAGTGCAAATTTTGGTTGAACAAAACGGCCAAAGCCAAGCGCAACATTTTGCTACTCAAGACCCATCTGAGGGCGAAGCTTAATAATGTCGTTTTCTTCTTTTAGCCAATGGTCTCTTGAGCGCTTTACTCAAGTATTGGAATCTCATTCAGACATTCAACACGCCGATGCTGAGCAACTGCAAAGCGCCATGCAATACAGTATGTTGAACGGTGGAAAGCGCGTCAGACCGATGCTTGTCTATGCCGCAGCACAAGCCTGTAATGGCAATATTGGACACGCTGATTACCCTGCCATTGCGGTAGAAATGATACATGCATACTCACTGGTTCATGACGATTTACCTGCCATGGATGATGATGATTTACGCAGAGGAAAGCCCACCTGTCACATTCAATATGATGAAGCCACTGCCATCTTAGCGGGTGATGCATTACAGACTCAGGCGTTTGATATTTTGAGCCAACCCATTGAAGGCCTATCGGCCAAACAACAACTGAGCATGATTAATATCTTATCCCGCAACGGCGGCTTATATGGCATGGCAGGAGGTCAAAGCTTGGACCTATCGGCAGTCAATCAATCTGTTGATATTACTTATCTTGAAAACATGCACAATCACAAGACCGGCGCACTGATATTAGCCAGCGTATTAATGGGCGCTCAATGCAAAGCAGATATTACACAAGCTGAAATCGATGCATTAACCTGTTATGCCAAGGCGATTGGCCTAGCGTTTCAAGTGCAGGATGACATTCTAGATGTGGTCAGCGATACCCAAACCCTGGGGAAAACTCAAGGTGCAGACATAGCGCTGAACAAGCCAACTTATGTGGCTTTATTAGGCTTAGAGGGCGCAAAACAGAAAGCTATGGACCTTCATCTGCAAGCTATTCAAGCACTCCAGCCACTAACCGGTAATACTGAGCCGCTAAAAGGGATTGCCGATTATATTATCAGCCGAGTGAATTAAGGGGCTGATTCGCCCCAAATACCTATTATATACCCCTAATTAATCTAAGCTAACGAGTGTTTAGAGTTACTTTTTAGGGGCTATCTAGGTAGAATGGCGCCGATAATTTTACACTATTCACATTCTCCACTACTGGGTAAAAGATGTTCCAGGAAATCCCACAAAACCGTCCAACCACGCCCTTATTGGATGGCATTGATCACCCAAGCCAATTGCGTGAGCTGACAAGTGGAGAATTACCCCAGCTAGCGAACGAGTTACGTGAATACTTGTTATACAGTGTTGGCAAAAGTGGCGGGCATTTTGGTGCTGGCTTAGGCGTGGTTGAACTGACCATTGCCCTGCATTATGTGTATGACACACCAAATGATTTACTACTTTGGGATGTTGGTCATCAGGCCTACCCGCATAAAATTCTGACAGGTCGCCGAGAACAACTTCCCACCATCCGATCTAAAGATGGTTTAAGCCCATTCCCAAAACGTAAAGAAAGCGAATTTGATTCCTTTGGTGTAGGCCATTCATCCACATCCATCAGCGCGGCATTGGGCATGGCCGTTTCAGCCAGAAAACAACAATCCGGTAAAAAAATTGCCGCGATCATTGGCGATGGCGCCATGACCGCTGGACAAGCATTTGAAGCCCTCAATCATGCCGGGCACATTGAAACCGATATGCTTGTTATTTTAAATGATAACGATATGGCCATCAGTGAAAACGTGGGTGGTTTGAATAAGTATTTTTCAAAAATTCTCAGTTCAAAAACTTACGCCACTATGCGCGAAGGTTCTAAAAAGGTATTAAGTACCATTCCCCATGCATGGGAATTGGCAAGTAAAACAGAAGAGCACGTTAAAGGTTTTCTGACGCCAGGCATTTTGTTTGAAGAATTAGGGTTTAATTATATCGGCCCTGTTGATGGGCATGATGTGGAATCGCTTACTAAAACCCTCCGAAATATTAGAGACTTAAAAGGCCCACAATTTCTTCATGTGGTGACCAAAAAAGGAAAAGGCTTTGAGCCTGCTGAAAAAGACCAAATTAAATATCACGCGTTAAGCCCTGTAAAATCAACTTCACCTACAAGCCCTGCACCACAAAAGCTTAAAACCTTTAGTAATGTATTTGGTCAATGGGCCTGCGATACCGCAGCACTGGACCCTAAAATGATTGCCATTACACCTGCCATGCGTGAAGGCAGTGACTTGATTCGATTTTCTGAAAAGTTTCCTGAACGCTATTTTGATGTGGCCATTGCGGAACAGCATGCTGTGACATTGGCGGCTGGCATGGCGTGCGAAGGCTCTAAACCTGTTGTTGCCATTTACAGTACTTTTTTACAGCGGGCTTACGATCAACTTGTACACGATGTGGCGGTACAAAATTTAGATGTGACATTTGCAGTTGATCGCGCAGGGGTGGTTGGTGCCGACGGCCCTACCCATGCTGGTGCATATGACATCAGCTTTTTACGCTGCGTACCCAATATGGTCATTGCCACTCCTAGCGATGAAAACGAGTGCCGCTTATTGCTGAACTCCGCTTATGAATTTAAAGGCCCAGCAGTGGTTCGCTACCCAAGAGGCTCGGCCAACGGCACCGAAGTGACCTGCCAATCAGACACCACTGAAATAGGTAAAGGTCGAATTATCCAGCCTGGAGAAAGCATCGCTATTTTATGTTTTGGCCCGCTGCTTCATGAGGCACAAAAAGCCATTAATGAGTCAGGACAAAACATCAGCCTTGTGGATATGCGCTTTGTTAAACCCATTGATGAATCGCTATTAGACCAGCTCGCTGATAACCATAAGTACTTTATTACCCTAGAAGACAACACCGTTATGGGCGGCGCTGGCAGCGCTGTATTAGAGTATGTGGCTAAGACCGAATTAGATGTGAAAGTTAAAATACTGGGTATTCCTGATGCCTATATTGAACACGCCTCTCAAACTGAGCAATGGGCTGAAATGGGACTGGATGCGCAAGGTATTCTTTCCACTTTAAACGCGATCAATTCAAAAGTGTAAACGGCCAATTGCGCCAGTCATTTTTTCATCCTGCTTATTAAGCATTAATTAAATTATAGTCTTAACTTAACGTATAAAACGTTAATTTAGGACTGTGATCGACTATGTTTGGCTTAAGTAAAAAACTTTCTGATAAAAACACCACCAGCAAGCAACCTGTTTCTCCCGATTTAAGCCCTTATATTGTCGATGCTATTTCCAACCAACTTGCCATGATTCAGTTTTCGCCTGACGGGGATATTCTAGAGGCCAATCCAAACTTTTTAAAAGTCATGGGATATAGCCTTAATGAACTGCAAGGTAAGCATCATAAGTTATTCTGTAACAGTGATACGACTTCGTCGTCGGATTACGCATCTTTTTGGGAAAATTTATCGAAAGGTCACGCCATCAATGGTCAGTTTTTACGCATCGATAAAAGTGGCTCTGACGTTTGGCTAGAGGCAAGCTACTGCCCTGTAAAAGATAATATGGGCAATGTCATTCAAGTGGTTAAAATAGCCAGCGATATCAGTTCAATGATGCGCGCCACCCATGAACTAAAAAGCCAGCAAGAAGCACTGTCTCGATCTCAGGCCATTATCGAATTCAATTTAAATGGCGAAGTGATCACCGCCAACGATAATTTTTTAAATACTGTAGGTTATCAACTAGACGAAATTATAGGGCAGCACCATAAAACATTCTGCCCTGACGAGGTCGTGCAAAGTCGTGACTACCAACAGTTCTGGGATCGCTTGCGCAGAGGAGAGTTTGTGGCAGGAAAATTTCATCGTAAAAACAAACAAGGCGACGATCTCTGGCTAGAAGCTAGCTACAATCCTATTTTCGATGCTAAGGGTCAGCTATATAAAATCATTAAATTTGCCACTGATATTACTCAAACCGTCATTCAATCAAATGAAACAACACGATTAGCTTTACAAGCCTCAACCGTCACAGAAAGCTCTACACGAGAGGGATTGAACGTCGGGAATGAAGCCATAACCGTTATGCAAAAAGTAGTTGGAGGGCTTCAAAGTAGCTCTGAAGCAGTACAATCACTGAATGAACAGTCAGACCAAATCAGTAATATCGTTGATACAATTACAGCCATTGCAGACCAAACTAATCTACTCGCTTTAAACGCTGCCATTGAAGCTGCTCGAGCAGGTGAGCAAGGTAGAGGATTTGCTGTAGTGGCCGATGAAGTGAGACAGTTGGCGGCACGCACCAGTAACTCTACTAGCGAGATTGAAGAAGTCGTGAAGCGCAACAAACAACTGGCATCAAATGCAATGGAGACAATGGGGGAAGTTCAGGAGCAGGCCACTCGAGGAGAGGAGCTCATTCAAGCAACAGGACGCTCCATCGAGTCAATTAGCGAAAACACCCAAGATCTAGTTAATGCATTACGTAACGATTAAGGTTTATTATTTTCAATTGAGCTCGAGGTTAGTGGCTATTTATCCGTCAGTGTCAGTACGCCATTATCCTCATTCATACCAAGCCGATTTAAAAAGCTCATTCCCAACAGCGTGATCTCCGGGAAGCTACCTTCAACCACCGTAATCGGTACGCTGTATTTTTTGATTCCGCCCACTTGAATGTGATCGGAACGCAAAGAATAGCTGGTAACAATCCCCCCCGCCGTTGAACTGGTTCCCTTTCTCCCTGACGCGTAATTGATCCCTAATTTTTTTGCCAAATCGGAGCTGATGGCAACCGTCGTAGCACCCGTATCTACCAATGTATCCACTTGATGGCCATTTATTTTAGCGCGGGTAAAGTAATGGCCGTTATCTGCACGGTATAAACGCACTTGTTCGGTGGTTGGCTCAGCATAGCGACTGGTAACACTTAACCCTAATTGCAAGGTCACTTGCTTGCCATTGTATTTGACAATGGCTTCCTTACTGTTTGCTGTAACCAGTGTCACTCCTTGTTTGGTCTGACCGTTACGAATCACAACTCGCTGAGCATCAACCTCTAAGATCGCCATCCCCTGCATTAACCCTACCGCTTGAATATCTGCCAGTACGGAAAACGATGTTAAAAC